>Ga0209769_1000026_pt1 | contig 54549 bp, 39 predicted proteins | sample LauGreSuBDMM15DN_2_FD_187569 | JGI IMG/M metagenome (GOLD analysis project Ga0209769, IMG submission 187569) | Freshwater lake microbial communities from Lake Michigan, USA - Su13.BD.MM15.DN (SPAdes) (version 3) | ecosystem: Environmental > Aquatic > Freshwater > Lake | place: Lake Michigan, USA...
ACGCTTGTGCTCTGCCGAGCGCTGTGTATAATTCGCGGGCATTGTGCGCAGCATTTGTATTATTTCCGTAGGTCAAGGCTTCGTACATTGTACGCTCTTCGTCGTGGCTTTCGGCATAGGAGATCAGGTGAGGGACAGACCAACCTCGACTGCTGTACACACCCGAACTGATATTCGACGAGTTGGGGAAGCCCATGAGTGCATCTTGGTAGCCATGCGTTACATTCCCCCAGAGCATCATGCCGTAGTCAGCTAATTGCTCTTCTTCGGAGTTGTCGCACCAGTGTTCTAGGATTACATAGGCATTTGGTTTGTATGCCCAAATTTCGTCGGCCATTCTTTTTAGTAAATTGATACGCTCCATACTATAGCCATTGGCATTATTCACAAAACCTTTCGTGTAGTCAAAACGGAAACCATCGACATTATAAGTTTCAATCCAATACTTGTTAACTTGGTCGATGAACTGTTGTGTCGCTAGTCTTGTATGATCAAAATCATAACCCCAACAATAAGGCGGGTGCGGACAAACGGTATTGAACCAAGGGCTATTGGCTGCTGGTCTTGAATTGGCTGCATCCCAATACATATTTACCATAGGGCTTTGTCCAAAAGCGTGATTAAATACGATATCAACGATGACTGCTATCCCTCGGCCGTGGCATGAGTCAACCAATTCTTTAAATTTCTCAGGGGTTCCATAATATTTGTCGAGTGCCATATGGAAGGATGGGTTGTAGCCCCAACTTTCATTATTTTCGAACTCGCCGGGAGGCATGAGTTCTATGGCATTGATGCCTAATTTACTTAGGTAATCTAGTGTATCAATTAATGTTTGGTAATTATGCTTGGCCACAAAATCACGGGGTAATAACTCATAAATAACGAGGTCTTTCTTGGCAGGCGCTACAAAATTTGTATTGGCCCAGTTATAAGGATTGGCTCCAGGTTGCATGATTGTTACAAAACCAGTTGTTAAACCGATTGGGTAAGGGTGTGGATTTGGATAGGTCTGCGCATCGATGCTGGCATCGTTGTTTGGGTCAAGGATGAGTGGACTCATTGGATCGGCCAGGCGCAACGAACCATCAATAAAATATTGATAACCGTATTTTTGCCCAGGAGTGAGGCCTGAAATTTCGATCCACCAAGAGTTCATGTTGGTGGCTAAATTCATATGATAGTTTGTTGTCGGGAGCCAATTATTGAAGTCACCGATAACGTAAATATGTTCTTTTTGAGGGGCATGAAGTTGCAAGACAACTGTAGTGTCATTGATGTAATTGATGCCATTTTTTAAGCCTGTGTAAGGCGGATTGATCGGTACAACGATCGGGTTCACTGTGAAATAAGTGGAATCTACTACTTGCGTAGTTCCGTTATCAGCAACAAATTCGAGCAAATGTGTGCCCGCTTGGGTGGCTGTTAATGTATAATTGAGTTGGGTGGCGTTGCTTAAAGTTTGTAAGACCACACCATCTTGTTTGAGTGTGAGGGTTGCGGTTTGATTTGCAGCCGCTTCAATTGGAAGTTGTTCGTTGACGTCTAGTGTTGCACCTGCGCTAGGGTTGAAAAAACTAGCGAGTAAGCCAGCATTTACAGGATACATGTCGTAATAAATATCGCTGCCATCTGTATCTCGGCCAACTATTGAACCATTTGCAGTTCTGAAAACAAAGGCAAATTGCAAAACGCTGGTACCTGCCGGAAAACCATAAAACTGATCTATATCTATAGTAATGGTGTGTTTGTTGTTGCCAATATTTGTCATGGCAACCTGAGGGTCTACGGTTCCCCAGTTTCCTTGTACGAATTGCCAATTGGTGGGCGAAGTACTTGCCGAGGTAATGAGCCCTGCATGACAATAGACTTGGTTCTGACCAACCAAAGCTGCATTTCCTTGTGTAGCATCGTAAGTGATCGTAACCACATCATTGATGTTTGGAAAAGCCGGGTTGAACTCTAATATTTGCGCCTTACTAATGAAGGTAAAAAGCGATAAAAATGTCAATAAAAGAACTTGATGCTTCATGGAAAAATATTTTATGAAATGGTAGAATTTAAGACAAAAAAGCCCGGGTGTTACCACCCAGGCTTTTAGTGCTTATCAAGAATAAATTATTGCTTGATCAATTTACCTGTAGCAACTTTTTCACCAGCAACTACATTGTAGATGTAAGAACCAGCTTGAAGCGCTGTAGTATTCATTTCTACTGTAGTGATTGCTGAAGTAGCAACAGTTTTAGTAGCAACTACTTTACCAGCAAGGTCAAATAAAGTTACAGTAGCTGTAGCTGCATTGTTTGCTTCAAAAGAGAAGTTTACAACGTCAGATGCAGGGTTTGGAGCTACAGTTAGGTTGGCAATTGCATTTTCAGCAACTGAAACACCACAAGCTGTACATGCATCCCAAACATAACAAACAGTACCTGGCATCAAAGCATACGTACGGTTGATGTTTCCAGCACCATCGTCAACACCACAAGAGTCTACAGCGATTGTGTTTGCTGGATCAGTACCTTCGTTTGAACCCCAATCACCGTTTACAAATTTGTAAAGCTGAGTTGCACCCAAGGAAGCAACTGGGTAAGAAACCGTAATTGCCCAGATGTTGTTGCCTTCGTCTGTCATTGCACAACTTGGGTCTGAAGGAGTCCAGCTTGCAGTAGAAGAACCGTTGTCACCAAAGTTACCTCCGATACGAATACCGTTCGCTGCAAGAGTGTTCGCTGCAAGGTAGTTTGTAACGTCTACTTTGTAAGTAACATCAAAGTTGGTTTGGAAGCTGTAAAAACCAGTAGTACGGTTAAAAATAACCAAGTACGTACCAGCAGGTACAGGGATGTTTGGTCCACCTTGGGTTCCTAAACCAGATGGAAAGTCAGTAGCACCCCAGTTGATATCCCAAGCATTGTCTTGACGAAACTTGCCTTCACCTGCAACAGCAGTAAAAATACCTGCATAGTTCTCGCCATCGATTGTGATTAAATCTTGGTCATCGTTCCAACCTCCAAAAGCATCCCCAAGGATACCTATGGAAGGAAACTGCGCGTACGCAACAGCACTAAAAACAAGCGCCGTTAAAAGAGTAAAAATTTTCTTCATAGTTAAAAAATTAAAAAGGTTAATAATACTTAGTGTCAAATTGACAAGTTCAAAAATATAAAAATATTTCTAACTTCAATAAAAATGATGTTAAATTCATGTAAAGTCGGACAAAAATTAGAATTTTGATTCAGTTGAAATTGATTCAAGGATTCTTAAAAATTTACAGGGCCGATAAAAACAACATGTTGATTGATAGCGTCAGTTAGGCTTAGTTTTTGATCTTTTTCAAATAAACCAAAAACACTAGACCCGCTTCCTGACATGGCCGCATAAGTGGCTCCAGCAGCAAGCAGCTCTTGTTTCAACTTGGAAATAAGTGAATGGGTAATTAAAATACTGTCTTCGAAATCATTGTGAAGTAAAGAAAGACCTTCTTTACTGAATATTTCTTCTATAGACTTGCGCGCATTGTTTGGTTTTACCCCACTGTAGGCCTGAGCAGTTGATACATGAATCTGTGGATTACACAGCACAAACTGAAAACGTTGATCCATTGAAGGAAGCGCTTTGAGTAGCTCACCTCTACCTTTTGCTAGCTGCAGCCCTCCTTTGATAAAAAAAGGACAATCACTGCCCAACGCTGCTGCGAAGTCTTCTAGTTCTAGAATAGAGAAATTCAAATTGAATATTTGATTCAGACCCAACAGCGTATAACTGGCATCTGCAGAGCCACCACCCAAACCCGCTCCTATTGGAATTTGCTTGCGCAAATGAATGCGCACACTTGGGAAATCCTTGTATCCACGCAAAAGTGCAACAGCGCGCTGGCACAAATTAGGTTGGCCGTCGGAAGGAACAACAATTCCCGATGAGATAAAAGTATCGGAGTCTGAGGGCGTAAGCTCTAAAATATCGTAAAAAGGGATGGTCGACATGATCGTTTCTAACTCGTGATATCCATCTTGGCGCTTCGCTAAGATGTGTAAACCTAGATTGATTTTTGCAGGAGGATACAAGATCATGAGGTAAAGATAAGCAATTGGCGAAAATCCTTATTTTTGTTGCACGAAATAAGAAAATTATGAGCACCACCTATTTGGATTTTGAAGAACCGCTGCGCGAACTTGAAGAACAAATTCAGCAAACGCGAACATTAGCTGAACAAACGAATGTAGACATGCAAGATAAAATCTCAGAGCTTGAGGCCGTTCTTGCAGTTAAAACCAAAGAGGTTTTTGCCAATCTCACACCCTGGCAGCGCGTACAGCTTTCGCGGCATCCTGACCGTCCTTATACGCTTGCTTATATCAATGCCCTCACCAACGGGCTGTTTCAAGAATTACATGGCGACCGAAATGTGAAAGACGACAAAGCAATGGTAGGGGGTTTTGGCCTACTCGACGGCAGAAGCGTCATGTTTATCGGTCAACAAAAAGGCATCAATACCAAAATGCGTCAATACCGCAATTTCGGAATGCCAAATCCCGAAGGCTATCGCAAAGCCCTACGCCTAATGAAATTAGCTGAAAAATTCAACAAACCGATTGTTACGTTTATCGACACGCCAGGCGCTTTTCCTGGCCTTGAAGCTGAAGAACGTGGCCAAGGAGAAGCTATTGCCCGCAACATCTACGAAATGATGCGTTTAAAAGTACCAGTCATTTGTATTATCATTGGCGAGGGTGCTTCTGGCGGGGCGCTAGGAATTGGGGTTGGAGATAAAGTAGTCATGCTTGAAAATACCTGGTATTCCGTCATTTCACCAGAGAGTTGCTCGTCTATTTTATGGCGCTCCTGGGACTACAAAGAAATTGCTGCATCTGCACTCAAGCTCACCTCTTCAGACATGAAACAAAATGGTTTAGTCGACGACGTTATTTCAGAGCCAAGCAACGGAGCCCACCGCGACCAAGAAAAAATGTTTGACATCCTCCGAGATAAACTTCAGCAGTATTTAAAAGAGCTCGATGCACAAAAACCTCAAGAGCGCATTGATAAGCGTATAGAGAAGTTCAATCAGATGGGCTTCTGGAAATAATCTTACGGATGAACGCGCTACTCGCAACCCCTATTGCCTATTTAAAAGGAGTTGGACCGCAAAAAGCGCAAGTACTGCAAGAAGAACTCCATATATACACCTTTCAAGATCTACTTTATCATTTTCCCTATCGGTATCAAGACCGAAGTACATTCCACGACATTGCATTAATTAGCAATGATGACCAATACGTTCAACTCAAAGGACGATTTACGCACATTACAGAAATAGGTAGTGGCCGAAACAAAAAATTACTAGGCAGGTTTACAGATGGTTCTGGAACCATTGACCTCGTCTGGTTTCAGGGTTTTCAATGGATCAAAGGAAATCTGAATGTTCAAGATGAATTTATTGCTTTCGGAAAACCGAAGTTCTTTCAAAATAATTGGAATATTTCTCATCCAGAATTAGTCAAGGTTATACCAGGACTGGAGCGAAAAGGATTTGAAGCGTTTTACCCAAGCACTGAAAAATGTCAACACAAAGGATTACACAGCAAGGGATTGAGTAAGCTCATTGCTAGTTTATTTGAGCAAATTACGCATCAAATACCAGAAACCTTACCCGACAATATCTGTACAGAACTCAATCTATTACCCCGAATCAAAGCACTTAAAGAAATTCATCAGCCGAGTTCTGAAACCCTGATCAAAGTAGCAAGGTATCGACTCAAATGGGAAGAATTATTCTTTTTGCAACTCGAATTGCTTTTGCGAAAAGGAGCAAGAACCCAAAAATTAAAGGGTTATCCTATAGAAGAGGTAGGTGGCGCTTTCCTGAATTTTTATCAACAGCACCTTCCATTTGAACTTACGGGTGCCCAAAAAAGAGTTTTAAAGGAAATCCGCAAAGATCTTGGCGAGGGCACACACATGAACCGCTTATTGCAAGGAGATGTCGGGAGCGGAAAAACACTCGTCGCTTTACTCAGTCTGTTGCTAGCCATTGGCAATGACCTTCAAGGTGCACTCATGGCGCCCACTGAAATCTTGGCTAACCAACATTTTATAGGTATTTCAGAACTACTTAGCGGCATGGATATAAAGGTGGCTTTATTAACTGGTTCTACCAAAAAAGCAGAGCGTAGCAAAATTCATGAAGGCCTTTTGAATGGCGAAATACAACTCCTCATTGGAACGCACGCACTTTTAGAAGACACCGTGCAATTCAAGAACTTAGGCCTGGTCGTTATTGATGAACAACATAGATTTGGCGTAGCACAACGCGCCAAAATGTGGCGTAAAAACACCACGCCACCACATGTGTTAATCATGACCGCCACCCCTATTCCCAGAACACTTGCCATGACCTTTTACGGTGACCTCGACGTTTCTATTATTGACGAACTACCACCTGGCAGAAAACCTATACAGACGATTCATCGAAGAGAAAACCACAGAGAAAAATTATTGGCATTTATTCATGAACAACTTCAGTTAGGAAGGCAAGCATATATCGTTTATCCCTTGATTCAAGAATCTGAAAAACTCGATTTCAAAAATTTAGAAGATGGTTTTGTACAAATAGAAGATTATTTGAAGCCCCTCGGATTTCAGATCAGTATGGTACATGGTAAAATGAAGCCAGCTGATAAAGATGCAGCCATGCAACAATTTGTGCAAGGGCAAACGCATGTGATGGTTGCAACAACAGTAATAGAGGTAGGTGTGAACGTTCCAAATGCATCTGTAATGGTGATAGAAAGTGCCGAACGCTTTGGCTTATCTCAATTGCATCAATTGCGCGGTCGAGTGGGGCGTGGCGCTGAAAAGTCTTATTGCATTTTAATGACCGGTGATGGAATTTCGAAAGAGGCCCAAAAACGAATGGATACAATGGTGATGAGCAATGATGGCTTTGTTTTAGCAGAGGTCGATTTGCAACTAAGAGGCCCCGGCGATTTAATGGGTACCCAACAAAGTGGTGCACTAGCCTTAAAGATTGCCAATTTGGCCACGGACGGTCAATTGGTGCAACTCGCCCGAGAAAAAGCACTTTCCATATTAAACGCTGATCCACAACTCATTGATCCCGAAAATAAACTTTTAAATCAAGCCTTGCGCGCAGTTTTAATAAATAAACCCAATTGGGGTAGAATCTCATGAAAAAAGGCGGCCTTTTCGGGCCGCCTTTCGTTTTTAGATTGTTTTGGCTTTATTGAGCTTCTTCCATTAATTCCTCGTATGCCTCTTTGGACCCTACGATTAAGTTTTGGAAATGACGCACCCCTGTTCCGGCAGGAATAAGGTGACCAACAATTACATTTTCTTTCAAACCTAACAAGTGGTCTTCTTTTCCAGAAATCGCAGCTTCGTTGAGCACTTTGGTTGTCTCTTGGAAAGATGCTGCTGAAATGAAAGACTGTGTTTGAAGTGAAGCGCGGGTAATACCTTGCAACAATGGTGTTGAAGTGGCTGGCATAGCCTCGCGTGCTTCGATCAATTGTTTGTCTTCGCGCTTGAGGCGTGAGTTCTCGTCGCGAAGACGACGAACATTCACCAACTGACCCTTGTGAAGCTCTGTAGAGTCACCAGCATCAATTACAAACATCAAGCCATACAATTCATCGTTTGCCTCCATAATATCAGCTTTGTGTACGCTTTGTCCTTCGAGGAAACGCGTATCACCAGATTCGATAATCTCGGCTTTCAACATCATTTGACGTACGATAACTTCAAAGTGTTTGTCGTTGATTTTTACCCCTTGCAAGCGGTAAACCTCTTGTATTTCATTAACGATATACTCTTGTACTTTTGTCGGACCTTCGATATTGAGAATATCGTTAGGTGTAATTGCTCCATCGGAAAGTGGTTGTCCGGCACGAACGTAATCGTTTTGCTGTACAAGGATGTGCTTGGAAAGCGGAACCAAATACTTGCGCTGCTCACCTAACTTAGAGGTGATGATGATTTCGCGGTTACCGCGTTTTACCGCGCCGTACGTTGCTGTTCCGTCAATTTCAGAAACAACTGCAGGATTTGAAGGGTTTCTAGCTTCAAATAATTCAGTTACTCGAGGCAAACCTCCGGTAATATCCCCTGTTTTACCTGCAGAACGCGGTATTTTAACAAGGATATCACCTGCCTCAATTTTGTCACCTACGGAAACCGAGATGTGTGCGTTAACCGGAATAGAGTATTCGCGGAGCACTTCTTTGGTTTTCGGATCGATGATATGAATAGCTGGCGATTTTTTCTTATCTCTAGACTCAATAATTACCTTTTCGGTAAAACCTGTTTGCTCATCGACCTCTTCGCGGAAAGTAATATTTTCAATGATGCCATCGAAAACTACTTTACCTGCTACTTCACCAATAATGAGGGCATTATACGGGTCCCACTTACAGATGACGTCACCTTTTTTGATCTTGGTATCGCTTTTGACTAATAAATCAGATCCGTAAGGAACATTGGTGGTCATGACAACAATACCCGTTTTCTCATCGGTTATGCGCAATTCAGCCGAACGACCAACTACAATAACACGCTGAGATCCGTCTGGGTTTTTGCGTTCTATAGTACGTAGTTCGTCTATTTCGAGCTTACCATTGGCTTTAGCCTTGAGGTCAGAGATATCTGCAATGTTTGATGCAGTACCACCCACGTGGAAAGTACGTAGCGTAAGCTGGGTACCTGGCTCACCGATAGACTGTGCAGCAATTACGCCAACAGCATCTCCGATTTGAGCCAAACGGTGGTTGGCTAGGTTTCGTCCGTAACATTTAGAGCAAACACCACGACGCATTTCACAAGTGAGTACCGAGCGTATTTCTACCTCCTCAATACCTGATTTTTCAATTGTTTTGGCAATGTCTTCGGTAATGATGTCGCCGGCCTGTACAATAAGCGCTTCTGTATCTGGCATGTACACATCGTGTACAGATGTGCGGCCTAGAATACGGTCGTAGAGTGGCTCAACGATTTCGTCATTTTTCTTAAGAGAAGTTGCTACAATTCCGCGTAGTGTTCCACAGTCGTTTGAGTTAATGACTACATCTTGTGCAACATCGACCAAACGTCTTGTAAGATAACCTGCATCGGCTGTTTTAAGGGCGGTATCTGCCAAACCTTTACGGGCACCATGCGTAGAAATAAAGTATTCAAGAATCGAGAGACCTTCTTTAAAGTTAGATAAAATCGGATTCTCGATAATTTCTTGTACAGATGCACCAGATTTTTGAGGCTTGGCCATCAAACCACGCATTCCTGATAACTGGCGAATTTGCTCTTTCGAACCACGGGCACCAGAATCGAACATCATGTAAATTGAGTTGAAACCTTGACGGTCGGTCTTCAATTGCTCCATGAGGGTGTGTGTCAGGCGCGAGTTTGTGTGCGTCCAGATATCGATAATTTGGTTGTAGCGTTCGTTGTTGGTGATCAGACCCATGTTGTAGTTCATCATGACTTCTTTCACATCATTTTCAGCTTTCTCAACAAGGACAACCTTTTCTTTTGGAATGATAATATCGTCGAGGTTGAAAGACAAACCGCCTCTGAAGGCCATTTCATAACCGAGCTGCTTGATATCGTCGAGGAATTGTGCTGTTCTAGATGTACCACAAACTTTCAAGACTTCGCCAATGATATCGCGAAGTGCTTTTTTAGTCATGACGTCGTTGATGAAGCCCACTTGTAATGGAACTTTATTGTTGAACATCACGCGACCGCATGTGGTTTCGACCATCATAAGTGTTGGTTGACCGTCTTCACTAAGATCGTAAGTTTTCACTTTGATGTGCGCGTGCAAATCTAGTTTTCCTTCGTTGTAGGCGATAATGACTTCCTCAGGAGAATAGAAAACACCGTCTTCACCTTTCACTACTTCAGTTTCTGTGGTGCGTTTACCTTTGGTAATATAGTACAGACCCAAGACCATGTCTTGTGAAGGTACCGCGATAGGCGCGCCGTTAGCTGGATTCAAGATATTGTGAGAGGCCAGCATGAGCATTTGCGCTTCTAAGATAGCAGCGTTACCAAGTGGTAAGTGTACCGCCATTTGGTCACCATCAAAGTCGGCGTTGAAGGCCGTGGTGACTAATGGATGCAAACGAATAGCTTTTCCTTCAATTAATTTTGGTTGAAACGCTTGGATACCTAGACGGTGAAGTGTAGGGGCACGGTTCAAAAGAACTGGGTGACCTCTCAATACGTTTTCTAGAATGTCCCAAACAACTGGCTCTTTGCGGTCAACGATTTTCTTTGCTGATTTAACTGTTTTTACAATACCACGCTCAATCATTTTGCGAATAATAAACGGCTTGTAGAGTTCGGCAGCCATATCTTTTGGCAAACCACACTCGTGAAGTTTAAGATCCGGTCCAACAACAATTACAGAACGAGCAGAATAATCGACACGCTTACCTAGTAAGTTTTGACGGAAACGTCCTTGCTTACCTTTTAAGGAATCTGAAAGTGATTTTAAAGCACGATTAGATTCTGTTTTGACAGCTGAAGATTTGCGCGAGTTGTCGAAAAGTGAATCGACTGACTCTTGTAACATGCGTTTTTCATTGCGGAGAATGACTTCAGGTGCCTTAATTTCGATCAATCGCTTCAGGCGGTTGTTGCGTATAATGACACGACGATAAAGATCATTGAGGTCAGAAGTTGCAAAACGACCACCATCTAATGGAACCAACGGACGCAATTCTGGCGGTATGACTGGAACAACCTTGACAATCATCCATTCAGGACGGTTATCAATGCGTTTTTGAGAGTCGCGCATGGCTTCTACTACTTGCAAACGCTTTAAAGCTTCGTTTTTACGCTGAACAGAAGTTTCTGTTTCGGCTTGATAACGAAGATCATATGACATCTGATCTAAATTAAGCCCAGCTAGCAAATCATAAAGTGCTTCTGCACCCATCTTAGCAATGAACTTGTTAGGATCGGAGTCATCTAAATAATGGTTATTTGCCAACTCTGGCAAATCGAGCATATCGAGGTATTCTTCTTCAGTAATGAAGTCCATTTTCTTGACAGTCGCCCATTTGTCAGTACCGGTAACGGCACCAGCTTGTATGACGACGTAACGCTCGTAATAGATGATTTGATCGAGTTTTTTAGTAGGTAAGCCCAATAAATAACCAATCTTGTTAGGAAGTGAACGGAAATACCATATGTGCGCAACAGGAACTACCAAGGAGATGTGTCCCATGCGTTCACGACGTACTTTCTTTTCAGTTACTTCCACACCACAGCGGTCGCAAACGATCCCTTTGTAGCGGATGCGTTTGTATTTACCACAGTGACATTCGTAATCTTTAACAGGTCCAAAAATGCGTTCACAGAAAAGGCCATCGCGCTCCGGTTTGTAGGTGCGGTAGTTGATGGTTTCTGGTTTCAAAACTTCACCACTAGAATGCTCCAGAATGACTTCAGGTGAGGCCAAGGAGATAGTGATTTTGTTAAAGCTACTTTGCTTTTTTGGGGTTTCTTTTTTGAAAGCCATTTGATCTAGACTATTTACGTTAGTACTTTGAATTAATCCATTGATACGTTAAGGCACAAGCCACGTAATTCATGCAACAATACATTGAAGGACTCAGGAATACCTGGTTCTGGAATGTTGTCGCCTTTTACAATAGCTTCATATGCTTTAGCACGACCCATGACGTCATCAGATTTGACGGTGAGGATTTCTTGAAGGATATTGGCTGCACCAAATGCTTCCAATGCCCAAACTTCCATCTCACCAAAACGCTGACCACCAAACTGAGCCTTACCGCCCAATGGTTGTTGGGTAATAAGTGAGTATGGTCCGATTGAACGTGCGTGCATTTTGTCGTCTACCATGTGAGAAAGTTTCAACATATAGATGATTCCGACTGTTGCTGGTTGGTGGAAACGCTCCCCTGTTCCGCCGTCGTAGAGGTAAGTTTTACCAGAACGTGGAACACCTGCTTTGTCTGTCCATTCGTTGATTTGTTCTGGTTTGGCACCGTCAAAAATTGGTGTGGCAAATTTAACACCTAGTTTTTCGCCTGCCCATGCCAATACTGTTTCGTAGATCTGACCGAGGTTCATACGAGATGGAACCCCAAGTGGATTGAGTACGATATCGACAGGTGTACCGTCTTCTAGGAATGGCATATCTTCTTGACGAACGATATTGGCCACAATACCCTTGTTACCGTGACGACCCGCCATTTTATCACCAACCTTTAACTTGCGTTTTTTGGCAACATATACTTTCGCTAATTTCACGATTCCGGCAGGAAGTTCATCACCGACAGAAATATGGAATTTTTTGCGTTTGTAAATACCAAGAAGATCGTTTGCTTTGATATTAAAGTTGTGGATTACACGAGAAATCAATTGATTTGTTTCTGCATCAGTACTCCAATTCAAAGGATTTACAATAGAGTAGTCCAATGCAGCGAGTGCTTTGATACTAAACTTTGTTCCTTTTTTGATCAACTCTTCTTTAAAGTTATTGAATACACCGGCAGATTTTTGCTCACCGAGAATCACCAAAAGTTTGTCGACAAGTTTGTCACGGAGTGCTGCAAAATCTCGTTGATAGTCCGCATCAAGTGCTTCGAGAACAGGTTTGTCTTGAGATTTCGATTTGCGGTCTTTCACTGCTCTTGAGAATAATTTTTTCTCAATAACAACACCTCTCAAAGAAGGACCCGCTTTTAAGGAGGCATCTTTTACATCGCCAGCTTTGTCACCAAAGATAGCACGCAAAAGTTTTTCCTCTGGGGAAGGATCGGTTTCACCTTTTGGCGTGATTTTACCAATGAGGATATCACCTTCTTTAATCTCGGCTCCAATACGAATTAAACCGTTTTCGTCGAGGTCTTTGGTAGCCTCTTCAGAAACATTTGGAATATCTGAGGTCAATTCTTCCATGCCTCGTTTGGTATCGCGTACTTCTAGTGAGTATTCATCGATATGGATAGAGGTAAAGATGTCGTCGCGTACCACTTTTTCAGAGATAACGATCGCATCTTCGAAGTTGTAACCTTTCCATGGCATGAAAGCCACTTTAAGGTTTTGACCGAGTGCTAATTCACCAGATTGCGTTGCATAACCTTCGCACAATACTTGACCTTTTTCAACGCGGTCGCCTTTTTGAACAATTGGCTTAAGGTTGATACAAGTACTTTGGTTGGTTTTCATGAATTTGGTCAACGAATAACGCGCCACTTCACTATCAAAACTCACCAATTTATCTTGGTCATTCCAGTCGTAGCGAATAACGATTTCGTTGGCATCTACATATTCAACAGTACCCGAGCCTTCTGCGTTTATTAAAACGCGTGAATCTCTGGCTACAAGTTGCTCAATTCCTGTACCAACAATTGGCGCATTTGGACGTAATAACGGTACAGCTTGGCGCTGCATGTTAGAGCCCATTAGTGCACGGTTGGCATCATCGTGTTCGAGGAAAGGAATAGACGAAGCTGCAATTGAGGCAATTTGGTTGGCACCAACATCCATTAAACTGAGGTCGCCAGGGGCAACAACAGGGAAGTCACCTTCATAACGGGCCTTCACCAATTCAGAAAGGAAATTACCTTTATCATCGATTTTGGCATTTGCTTGTGCAATAGTTTTAGAATCTTCTTCTTCAGCTGCTAAGTATATCGGGCTCTCTTCAAAAACAACACGGCCGTTGTCTACACGACGATATGGTGTTTCGATAAAACCGAGTTTGTTCACTTTTGCAAATACACAAAGAGAAGAAATCAGACCAATGTTTGGACCTTCAGGAGTTTCGATTGTACACAAACGGCCGTAGTGGGTGTAGTGAACATCACGAACCTCAAAACCGGCACGCTCACGAGACAGACCACCTGGACCTAATGCAGAGAGACGACGCTTGTGCGTAACCTCTGACAATGGGTTGGTTTGGTCCATGAACTGAGAAAGCTGATTGGTACCGAAGAATGAATTGATAACAGAGGATAGTGTCTTGGCGTTAATAAGGTCAATAGGAGTAAAGACCTCGTTATCGCGGACATTCATGCGTTCGCGGATGGTGCGTGCCATACGTGCAAGACCAACCCCAAATTGTGCATAAAGCTGCTCTCCTACTGTACGAACGCGTCGGTTCGATAAGTGGTCGATATCATCGATATCTGCCTTCGAATTGATCAGCTCAATCAAATATTTAATGATGGAGATGATGTCGTTCTTGGTCAAAACACGAGACTCTTCAGAAGTCTCAAGGTTTAGTTTTTTATTTAAACGGTAACGACCTACCTCACCAAGATCGTAACGAGCATCTGAGAAGAATAATTTCTCAAATACACCTTTGGCTGTTTCGTAGTCTGGTGGATCTGCGTTACGCAATTGACGGTAGATGTGTTCAACCGCTTCTTTTTCAGAGTTAGAGGTATCTTTTTGAAGCGTGTTGTAGATGATGGTATAATCGGTAGAGTTGCCATCTTCTTTGTGTAAGATCAGTGACTTTGCACCTGAATCCATAATGGACTCCAGGTGTTCTTCACCGATGAGTAATTCGCGGTCGAGGATGACTTCGTTGCGTTCAATCGATACAACTTCTCCAGTATCTTCGTCGACGAAATCTTCGATCCAAGTTTTTAAAACCCTTGCTGCCAAACGACGTCCGATGAGCTTTTTAAGGTTTGCTTTGGTCACCTTTACCTCGTCAGCTAAACCAAAAATATCGAGGATATCGCGGTCTGTTTCGTAGCCAATTGCGCGGAAAAGAGTGGTTACAGGTAATTTCTTTTTACGGTCGATGTATGCGTACATGATATTGTTAATATCAGTAGCAAATTCAATCCAAGATCCTTTGAAAGGAATAATTCTGGCTGAATATAACTTAGTGCCATTTGCATGGCGAGACTGTCCAAAGAAAACACCTGGTGAACGGTGCAATTGGGATACAATGACGCGCTCTGCACCATTGACCACAAATGAACCTTTCGGTGTCATATAAGGAATTGTACCTAGATATACATCCTGTACGATGGTCTCAAAGTCCTCGTGTTCAGGGTCAGTACAATACAGTTTCAGTTTTGCTTTAAGAGGCACACTGTAAGTGAGCCCTCTTTCGATACACTCTTCTATCGTATAGCGAGGTGGATCGATGAAATAATCTAGAAACTCTAGAACAAATTGGTTGCGGGTATCCGTAATTGGGAAATTTTCAGCAAACACTTTGAAAAGTCCTTCACTTTCTCGGTTTTCCGGCGTTGTTTCCAACTGGAAAAATTCTTGAAAAGACTTTAATTGAATTTCCAAAAAGTCTGGATATTCAAATTGGTTTTTGCTTGAAGCAAAATTAATTCTGGTTGAATTAGTTGTTGTTGCCAAGGCTTGTTTTTTTTAATGTTTGGTACTCTGTTGAAATCAACATGCAAAAAACAGGACAAGGCACCCGCCTTTCAGCGGTGCCTTTCCTGTATATTCTGAATTGAATTACTTCACTTCTACTTCAGCGCCAGCCTCTTCTAAAGACTTCTTGAGGCCTTCTGCCTCATCTTTAGAAACGCCTTCCTTCAATGCTGAAGGTGCTGCATCAACTAGGTCTTTTGATTCTTTCAAACCGTTACCAGTCAATTCTTTCACAAGTTTAACTACTGCAAGTTTGTTAGGACCACCCGCTTTGAGGATAACGTCGAACTCTGTTTGCTCAGCAGCAGCTTCACCACCACCAGCAGCAGGGCCACCAGCCATCATTACTGGAGCAGCAGCAGCAGGCTCGATGCCATACTCGTCTTTCATAATTGTTGCTAATTCACTTACTTCTTTAACGGTAAGGTTTACCAACGTTTCTGCAATTTGCTTTAAATCAGCCATTTTATTTAAATTTAAAAAGGTTTAATAATTAATTGTTTATGCTCGTTGTTCGAGCGTTTTAAGGATGCCAGCAATTTTGCCACCAGCACCTTGAAGACCAGACAATACATTTTTCGCTGGGCTTTGCAACAAGGCAATGAGTTCACCAATAAGCTCTTCTTTGCTTTTAAGTGATTCTAATGCGCTTAGTTGGTCATCACCAATAAAGATTGCTTCGTCGATATATGCACCCTTCAAAAGTGGTTTTGGAGATTTCTTGCGGAAATCTGCAATCAATTTTGCCGGCGCATTTGCAACGTCAGAGATCATTACTGAAGTACTTCCTTTCAATACGTCGCGTAACGCACCAAAATCTTTACCTTCTACTTGATCCATTGCTTTTTCGAGTAATGCGTTCTTTACGACGCGCATGGAGATGTTTGATTGAAAACATCTTCTACGCAAGGTGTTAACTGCCTCAACGGTCAAATCTGCAGTGTCTGTCAAATACACGATGCTATTAGCAGACAACTGTGCTGCTAATTCGCTAATGTACTGTGCTTTTTCTTCTCTTGTCATGTGTTCTAAGTATTAAGCAGTAACAGACTTCGCGTCAATTTGTATTCCAGGACTCATCGTAGAGCTTAAGTAGATACTTTTAATGTAAGTACCTTTTGCAGCAGATGGCTTTAATTTAAGAAGCGTTTGAATCAATTCGAAAGCATTATCGCGAATCTTTTCTCCTTCAAAACTTACCTTACCGATCCCAGCGTGGATAATGCCGTATTTATCAACTTTAAAGTCGATTTTACCTGCTTTAACCTCTTCTACTGCTTTACCAATATCCATGGTTACAGTACCTGTTTTCGGATTTGGCATTAAGCCGCGTGGACCTAAGATACGACCAAGCGCACCTACTTTACCCATGACAGAAGGCATTGTGATGATGACATCAACTGCTGTCCAGCCAGCTTTGATTTTGGCGATGTAATCGTCAAGACCAACGAAGTCTGCACCTGCATCTAGCGCTTCTTTTTCTTTGTCAGGTGTACAAAGTACAAGTACTTTGACATCTTTACCAGTACCATGTGGTAAGGCAACGGTTCCACGTACCATTTGATTCGCTTTACGCGGGTCTACACCCAGGCGAACACAAATATCTACAGAGGCATCGAATTTAGTGGTAGAAATTCCCTTCACCAAATCACATGCGTCTGTTAGAGTGAAAGCTTTTGACAAATCATGTTTTGCCAAAATCTCTTTTCTTTTTTTAGAAACTCTTTTCATAGTCAATGATTATTTGGATTTTGGAGCTTCGCCACCTTTAACGGTAACCCCCATACTTCTTGCTGTTCCTGCAACCATACGCATAGCAGAGTCTACAGTGAAACAATTCAAATCAGGTAGTTTGTCTTCGGCAATTGCACGAACTTGATCCCAGGTTACGGAACCAACTTTGACACGATTTGGCTCAGACGAACCTTTCTTAATTTTTGAATGTTCAATGATTTGCACCGCTGCTGGCGGAGTTTTCAGAACGAAATCAAAAGATTTATCACCGTAAACGGTAATTACAACCGGCACCACCTTACCCATTTTGTCTTGTGTACGCGCGTTGAACTGCTTACAAAACTCCATGATGTTCACACCTTTGGCACCGAGAGCCGGACCAATTGGCGGAGATGGATTGGCTGCGCCTCCTTTGATCTGTAACTTGATCAATGCTGCTACTTCTTTAGCCATATATATACAAATTATGTAGTTAAACGTGGGCTTCTCGACGGGAAGCTTTAGTCATCAGGCCCACTCCTACGGTTAATACAACTTTACGACTCTTTCTCAACCTGCATATAGTTGAGCTCGAGTAAGTTTTTTCGGCCAAAAATTTTGACCATTACCTTTAGTTTCTTTTTGTCTTCGTTAATTTCGTCGACAACACCACTAAAGTTATTAAACGGACCATCGACAACTTTGACAGATTCTCCTACCACGAAAGGTATTTTGAGTTCTTCTTCAGTCATTGACAATTCATCTACTTTTCCTAATATGCGATTCACTTCAGCTATTCTCATTGGAACTGGATCACCACCTTTTACAGTACCAAGAAAACCAATAACGTTCGGAATTCCTTTGATAACGTGAGCGACTTCACCAACCAATGCTGCTTCGATGAGCACATACCCCGGTAAAAAAGCTTTTTCTTTGTTGACTTTTTTACCATTTTGGATTTTAAATACCTTTTCTGTTGGAATGAGCACCTGATTGACATAATCAGAAAGCTTCATGCGCGCAATTTCAAGTTCAAGGTATTCCTTGACCTTTTTCTCCTTACCGCTTACGGCACGGACGACATACCATTTCTTTGCTATTTCTGCCATTCTTGTTAGGTGTTTAGAAAGATCCGTAGATAAAGCCAAGCACACCTTTCCACAGCGAATTTTCTTCTCCGGTAATACCGAAGATGTAGTCCATGGCGAAGATAACTAGGGAGATAAGCAAAGATGCTACTACTACAAGGATAGTGTTATTTTGTAACTCCTTCCATGTAGGCCAAGTTACTTGATGAACCATCTCATTGTAGATGTCGATGATGTATGATCTTAATTTTAACACGAACAGTTGTTTTAATTGTGCACGGGCGGTAGGGTTCGAACCCACGACCAATGGTTTTGGAGACCACTACTCTACCAGCTGAGCTACACCCGTTTAAAAAGGGGAGCTGTTAACTCCCCTTACTTTTTCTTTAAGTAGAATCTTAAGCTACGATTTCTGTAACCTGACCTGCACCTACTGTACGGCCACCTTCGCGAATTGCGAAACGTAAACCTTTGTCCATCGCAACTGGTACGATCAACTTCACATTGATAGATACGTTGTCACCTGGCATAACCATCTCGCGACCATCTGTTAAGAAGATCTCGCCGGTTACGTCAGTTGTACGGAAATAGAACTGAGGACGGTATTTGTTATGGAAAGGAGTGTGACGACCACCTTCTTCTTTCTTCAATACGTAGATCTCAGCTTTGAATTCGATGTGCGGTGTAGTAGAACCTGGCTTACAGATAACCATACCACGCTTGATTTGTGCTTTTTCAATACCGCGAAGCAACAAACCAACGTTGTCACCGGCTTCACCGCGGTCTAGGATCTTGCGGAACATCTCAACACCTGTTACAGTAGAAGTCAATTTAACTTCACCCATACCTAGGATGTCAACACCTTCTCCAGAATTGATAACACCTGTTTCAATACGACCTGTTGCTACTGTACCACGACCTGTGATCGTAAATACGTCTTCAACTGGCATCAAGAATGGTTTGTCGATGTCACGTGGAGGAAGCTCGATGTAGGTATCAACTGCATCCATTAATTCTTCGATCTTAGCAACCCACTGTGGTTCAGCGTTCAATGCACCAAGTGCAGAACCTTGAATTACTGGTGCGTTGTCACCGTCATACTTGTAGAAAGAAAGTAATTCGCGTACTTCCATTTCAACTAATTCTAATAATTCAGCATCGTCTACCATGTCCACTTTGTTCATGAAGACAACCATGCGAGGAACACCTACCTGGCGACCAAGAAGGATGTGCTCACGTGTTTGTGGCATTGGTCCGTCTGTGGCAGCTACAACAAGAATAGCGCCATCCATCTGAGCAGCACCTGTTACCATGTTCTTTACGTAGTCGGCGTGACCTGGACAGTCAACGTGTGCGTAGTGACGGATAGCAGTTTCGTACTCGATGTGAGATGTGTTAATTGTGATACCACGCTCTTTCTCTTCTGGAGCATTGTCGATTGAAGAGAAGTCGCGAACTTGAGCTAATCCTTTGCTCGAAAGAACACTAGAGATAGCAGCAGTCAACGTAGTTTTACCGTGGTCAACGTGTCCGATGGTACCGATGTTGACGTGTGGTTTGGAACGGTCAAAATTTTCCTTAGCCATTTTTGTATTTGTTACTTAGTTAATAATATACTTATTTATCATAAAGGTCCGAAGCACAAAGTGCAACGAACTTAAATGCAATTTTACATTGAGCCAATGACGAGATTTGAACTCGTGACCTCTTCCTTACCAAGGAAGCGCTCTACCCCTGAGCTACACCGGCGCTCAAACAAAAAGGTGAGCGGGAGACGAGATTCGAACTCGCGACGTTCAGCTTGGAAGGCTGACGCTCTACCAACTGAGCTACTCCCGCTTATTTTTTTTGTTAGTGTTTGTGGGGAGAGCAGGATTCGAACCTGCGAAGGTGTACACCAGCAGATTTACAGTCTGCCCTCGTTGGCCGCTTGAGTATCTCCCCAACACAGAGCCGATGGAGGGATTCGAACCCCCGACCAGCTGATTACAAATCAGCTGCTCTGGCCAACTGAGCTACATCGGCTTGTATTTTTTTTAATGTTGGTAATCTAAATATTGTAAAGAACGTTACCCCTCACTTGCGTTTTGGGATTGCAAATGTACAAAAGTTTTTTTTATCTCAAAGCGTTTTAAAAAAAAATTACTAAACTATACGCTGCCCTCTAGCTCATTTGCAGGCCTCAGTTACGGGAAATCCTTACATTTGTTTCAATGCGTCAAAAAAGAGTTTATATGACCGTCTCAAGCGACCTCGCAACAGACAATCGGGTGCACCGCAATTGCACTGTTTTAGAAGAGCTCGGTTATCAGGTTTTTTTAATTGGGAGAGAAAAAAAGAACAGTCCAAGGATGCCGAAGCGCTCCTATTCGTTTAAAAGACTGAAATTGCTTCATGAAAAAGGTGCGTTCTTTTATGCGGCACTGAATATTCGCTTAGTCGTATTCCTACTTTTCAAAAAAGTTGACTTTGTCTTTGCCAACGATCTCGACACACTTCCTGCGGCCTATTTGATAAGTCAGCTCAAACGCAAACCAATCCTCTACGACAGTCATGAACTTTTTACTGATGTTCCCGAACTCGTTTTTAGACCAAAAATTCAAAAATTCTGGGTGTCCATTGAAAAAATGTTGGTGCCACGACTTTCAGAAATGATCACGGTAAACCGATCGATCGCAGACATTTTTAAAGATCGCTACAAACTTCCGGTTAGTGTGGTAAGGAATGTTCCGCAAAGAATTCAAAATTTGACCGCGATGGACAAAAAAGAACTCGGCCTTGATCAAAATGAATTCATGCTCATTATTCAAGGCAGTGGTTTAAATGTTCAGCGAGGAATCGAAGAAGCTGTTTTAGCTATGGAATGGCTTGCTGATGCCGTACTTTTTCTAGTTGGAGACGGTGACGTGCTTCCAGCACTAAAAAAATTAGTGCAAGAAAAACACTTACAGCAAAAGGTTCGCTTTATTGGTCGGCTGCCCTACGCTGAGTTAATGCGCTATACGGCGGCTGCCGATTTAGGCTTAGCATTAGATAAACCCCTTAGCTTGAATTACCAACTTGCTTTACCCAATAAAATATTTGATTACATTCAGGCCAATACCCCTATTCTTTCCAGTGCGTTAATTGAAATTACACAGTTACTAAATACCTACGATTGTGGAAAAGTCATTGACGAAGTAACGCCAACACAAATTGCCAATGCGGTTCATTCATTAATGGCTGATAAAGAACGCATGACGCAACTTAAAGAAAATTGCAAAATAGCTGCCGAAATCGAACATTGGGATACCGATAAGCAAGTATTATCGGAGGTAGTACTGAGGGTCTTTGTTTAACTGATAGAGTCTGCCAAGACGATACAAATCAAAAAGAAAAAGCGGCGCTAAACCTGTTTGAAGTACGCGTAAAAAGAGCGGTTTTTGAATAGCTAGAACCCGCAACGCAAATTTGCCTGGCCAGAAACTTTTCATCGACATAAAATAGTGGAGAAGTTTGTTTTTTTCTAGTAGTTGTATATCCTCCTTGTAGTAAGTGAATATCCATAAAAGATTTGCCATTGCATTGTCTGTCTTTTTTAGAAAGTCTGAATTCGTATCTAATTTGAAATTCCACACCGGGTTATCGATGTGTTCTATTTGAATTCCTTTAGCCATCAGTTGTAAGCCAAATAAAGTGTCTTCATGGCCATAGCCAAGTAGTTTTTCTTCGAATGGTAGCTTCTCAAAAACACTTCTTTGAATCAAAAAATTATTGGTTTTGAATCCAGCGTCTTGCAACTTAATACGTTGCTCAAAACTGAGACTTTCTCTTGAGGTAGAATACTTCCAACGAAGTCTGTACTGCAAATCAGGAGTAGTGTCTTGATAAACACTTGCGCCTACTAAAATGGCAATATTATGATGCTGCAATAAATAATCAATATATTCTTTAAGAAAAGAAGGGTTCAATACCGTGCTGTCTCCATCTATAAAAAGCAAGTACTCGGCATTTGAATACTTCAGAAAAGCGTTCCTGATTTTGGAACGGCCTATATTCGTTTCTAATTGAATAAAATGAACGTTTGGATGATCATAATGATTGCCTTGACGAAACGCGACATCTGATGCATCATCGATGAGAATGATATCAATTTGAGCTGTTTTTATTTTTGAAATTTGAGCACACAACTCTTCCACCAATGCACGCACATCGGTATTGTAAATCGGGATACATACGCTGAGCGTCAAGTATCGAAAATTTATGCCATGGTACTTGGCGTTCCGAAATTCATTGGAGGAAACCCAGCTTGAGGCTCGTCAATTACGCCAAAATTTTGCTCGTATTTTTCGATATTCTCAGCCAATGCATGCAAAAATCTTTTGGCGTTTTGCGGGGTCATCAGTACTCTTGACCGGACTTTACCTTTGGGCATGCCTGGCATAAGTTGTACGAAGTCGCAAACTACCTCAGCTGGCGAATGGGTAATAATTGCCAAATTAGAGTATACACCAAGGGCGATGTCTTCTGACAATTCGATATTCATGTGGTTTTCTGTGTTTTCCATTTATAGTACTTTTTCTGATTCATTAAAGATAATTCCAAATTGTTCGAGTTCAGACAAGATGGGGGCATATAATTCTTTATTTACTGGCAAGGTAACGCCTCGTTCAACGATTTGTTGATTTAAAATGAGTTTTGTGGCTATTGCTACAGGAAGCCCTACAGTGTTGGACATCGCTGTATAGCGCTCATCTTGACCCTCTACCACAAGAGCGCTATTCACGGCATAACGCGTGTCATTTTTAGTGTATATAATTTCGTGGTACATCACAATCATATCTTTGTCACCGGGAGCTAAACGCCATTTTTCTACTAATATTTTTTGTAAAAGCGTTGCCGGACTTGCTTTCTCAACTCCAATAACATCCTTATCGCTAAATAAACCTAAAAAGTCGAATAGGTCAAAAAGATCTTTGCGCTGCCCCACTACTTTTAAAAATTTGTCTTCGACACTAACTCCGGTTTCAAAAGGTAAAAACGCATTTAAAAACTGACGCGGGGTAAGTTGTGCCGAACCTTTCATTGTATAGGCGTCGTCGGTCATGCCGAGCTGAACAAAAACATCCCAAGCTTGGCAATAAGGTGGCCTGCGCAGCGTACCTCGAAAAATAGTTGGGACCTCTTGAATATGATAAGTTTCTAAGTAATTGAGTGAATCGCGATTGACGTACCCTTCAAATTCGCCATAACCTTCGATCTGAATATGATCGAGCCGCTGAAATAAGCGGTGATACGGCAAATATTTGAGCTCATTCATTTCTCGGTAACACGCAGCCGAACCTTGACCTGCAAGCACGACATTTTTTGGATTCCAAGTAAATTTATAATGCCAAGGGTTGTTGTCAGAGCTCGGTGCAATAAGGCCTCCGCAGTAAGATTTAAAGGATTCGAGCACACCGCCTTCTTCTTTGATTTGATCGATTAAACGCATGGCGCTCATGTGGTCTATACCAGGATCTACTCCTATTTCATTTAATATAACTATACCTGCTGCCTTGGCTTGGTCGTGCAAGGCGCGCATTTCTGCAGAGATGTAGGATGGTGTAACGAGGTGTTTTTGTAGGGCAATGCAATCTTTGGCAACATCTACATGATGTGCAGCAGGCAACATGGAGATGACTAAGTCTGCTTGGGCAATGTAGGGCAACCGCTGTTGAGAATCAAGGGCATTGAATGCATGTGCTGTTGCATTTGGATGGCCACCAAGTTTGGCTAGAATGAGCTCGAGGTCTTGATCGACGACAACCAAATGCCAAGATTCAGCGTAGCTGTGATCTAGCAGGTATTTGATAAGTGTTGAGGCAGATAAACCTGCACCAAATAATAAGATTCTTTTCATGCTGGATTGAGTGTGGCAAATGTAGAAAACTATTGGGAATTGTTGCGTGTTAACATAAATAATAAAGGGACATGCCAACGCTCTGACCAAGCATATTCATCATGCCCCGCTCCTTGTACAATAGCCTCCAAAAATCTTGGATTTTGAGGACTATAACCGACCCTAGCTAATGTCGTTAATAATTGCTCATGGTACGGTTTGTACAAACCATCTAAATTTTCAGTGCCTCGATCTATGTAAAGAAAATGGCGTTTATCTGCCTTTAAATTCTTTTCTAAATACAAATTGAAAGGCAGCACCAACGCTTCTATCATTCCTTCTTCAAACATTCCATAATTAATCATTGGTGTATGTATCGACAAACAAGCCGCTCCGCCAAATAGCTTCGGTTGTTCACAGAGTGCATACAGGGAGATAAGTCCGCCCATACTCGAGCCCATCACCATCCTGTCTTTGGTGCGCTTACCAACTTGAAATTCTTGTTCTATAAATGGAACCAAAGTTTGCGCTATCCAATTTATATAGGCATCCGCCTTTAATTTTCCGTTCCAAAGTTTATCCATTAATAAATTCCGATAAGAATCAGGCATAAGCGCGGCCACCTTTTGCGGAAAAAACTCTGCATACCTGTTTAGTGGGTCGTTATGGATACCAACTACAATGAATGGTTCATGCGCAAATTGAGCAAGTGTAGTGGTGTAGACCTCATCAATTTTCCACTCCTTCTTGTTCCAGGTTTGTGTGCTGTCAAAGAGCATTTGGCCGTCGTGCATATACAACACCTTTAGGTCTGTTTTTTCTTTGCAATTAGTAGGGATAAAAACATCAACTTGCCTTGTCGTATCTTCGAAAGGAAGAGAAAAACGCAGCAACTTGCCTCCACTGACTATATAGGAATGCGCAATAGGCTCAATGCGCTGAGCTCCTACCCAAACCTCTATAAAAACGAAACATAAAAAAAACAAATAAGTACGCTGCATCTTTTTTTGACAAGAATAAGGGCTTTCTACCAATGTTGCGCATACATTGGCTATTTTTGTGGAAAAAATCTTCGGATGAATAAACTTCTCTCTTCTCTTTTTTCCATGCGCTTAGCAAGCCTTGGCTTAATCGCCTTTTTAGTTGCTATTGGTTTGGCTACATTTATTGAATCCGTACACGGGATCCAAGCCGCTAAAATCACCATCTACAATGCCCTGTGGTTTGAGGCTTTATTGCTCTACTTAACGCTGGCCTTGATTTCAAATATTTTCAGGTACAAAATGATCAGCCGGCAAAAAATTGCCATGCTAAGTTTTCACTTGTCTTTTATTGTGATACTCGCCGGAGCGGCTGTTACGCGCTACATTAGTTTTGAGGGTTTAATGGTCATTAGAGAGGGTACGACCAGCAATTTTATCTACACCTCAGATCCTTACGTGCTCATCAACGCACAAGATATCACGCAAAAAAATGGCGCTACTGCCCTTCAAGCCTGGAAAACATACCTTAGTGAATTCACCAACAATGATTTTGATTACCAAACCAATCTTGGCAAAAAAGAAATTTCTATTCGCTACATTGACTTTATGTCAGACCGAGTTGACTCTCTGCAAATCAATCAAAAGTTTAAAGAAAATGCACTAGAGCTCGTCACCGACGGTATGCGCTCCAATTACCTCACGGAAAACGACGTATTTATGGTGGGGCAAACCCCGTTTTACCTTTCCGCTGCTCGCCCAAGTGCAACAAATCAAGCACCCGGAATTTATTTACACGTAAAAAACGGCCAAGTTTGGGTTTATCCAAGCGTTCAACTCAAATCGTTACCAATGAGCGAAATGCAAAAGGTGCGTGCAAGCGGACAAGCACCCGCAGACAGCCTTTACAAAGAATTTCCGCTCAACGAATGGTCTGAATTCTCTCCACTCACCCTTTACCTGGTTGGTGGTCAGCAAGTAGTATTCAAACGGCTCATTCCGCACGCCAAAAAAATGTTGGTTAAGGCAGCAAAGAAAAAAACTGGAAAAGATTACCTCACCGTTGAATTAAATGATGGTAAAGCCACCAAAAAAGTCATTTTGGAAGGTGGCATGGGGCAATATCCAAAACCAGAAAGATTTGCCATGAACGGCGTTGTGTATCAATTAGAATACGGCTCCATTCAAAAAAATATTCCTTTCGCTGTGCGTTGTCGAGACTTCAGGCTCGACAAATATCCGGGCTCCAATTCTCCCTCTTCTTTTGAAAGCGAACTCACCATCGAAGACCCGCGCAACAAGGTCAAACTAGATAGAAAGGTCTTCATGAATAACGTCATTGACTACGACGGCTACCGCTTTTTTCAGTCCTCTTATGAGCTAGACGATCCGAACACCCCAGAAAACGAAGAAGGCACTAAACTGAGCGTGAATCATGATTCTCTCGGAACGAACATCACGTACATTGGTTATTTATTGATGGCCTTGGCTATGATTCTCTCTCTATTTGCTCCAGCTGGGCGCTTTCAATTCCTCAATGAACAACTTCAAAAAATCAAACTGAAAAAAGCGAGTTTAGGGATTGTGATTTTATTATTGACAGGCAACGTCTTGGCGCAGCACAACCATGTAAAAAAACCCGTTCATCACGAAGTTACCACTGAACACGCAGATTTCCTTGCATCTATGCTTGTCCAAGATTACGAAGGTCGAATCGTTCCCTTTCACACGCTCGCAGATCAACTCACAAGAAAACTAACTTATAGTAATAAGTACAAGAATTTAAATGCCGTTCAATTTATCTTGAGTTTGCACATGTACCCCTCCTATTGGGCAAGCCAACCCATTATTCAGGTGCCGAGAAGTTTAAGAGAAGCGCTCAAACTCAAGGAATTTGAAAGCATCATGTCGCTCACGTCCAAAGATTCAGAATTCAAATGGATGGCACAGTACAAAACTGCACACCAAAAATTAGAGTCTAAGCGCAATGAATTTGATAAAAAACTCATCAAGCTCAATGAAAAATACGAAGTTGCCAACAATATTTTTATGTGGCAATTTATGCGCGTTATTCCAGCAAAAAACGACCCCAACAACACCTGGTTTGTGCCTCTCAGTATTGAACTAAGTCAAAAAGATACGCTTTCTTCTAAGTTATTTGTCAACTATTTGGCAGCCGTACACGAGGGTGGTCAGAACCATTCTTTTGGCGCTGCCGATGACCTCCTTTATCAATTCAAAAAATACCAGCGCAGAGCCGGAAAGGCGGTGGCACCATCGGAAAAGGTGGTTGGTTATGAAATCAGTTACAACAAAATGCAAATTTTCAAGCGCTCTTATCAGCTTTATCTTTTGGGTGGTTTTTTACTATTAGTGGTCTTCTTTATCGGTATTTTCTTTCGCTCGGATAAATCACTCCGCGTTCTTACTTGGCCAAAGCGCATTTTAATTGGGATTATTTTAAGCACTTTTGTCTACCACGGAATTGGTCTTGGTTTGCGTTGGGCTATATCCGGCCACGCGCCATGGAGCAACGGTTATGAAGCAATGGTATTCATTGGCTGGGTTACCATGATTGCAGGTTTTCTTTTTGCGAAGAAAAACCAAGTTGTATTGGCTGGTGCTACTGTATTAGCAGCCCTCATGCTCTGGGTAAGCGAAATGAACCTCATGGATCCTGAAATCACGCCACTTGTGCCAGTTCTGAAATCCTATTGGCTCATGATCCACGTGGCTATCATTACGGGTAGTTATGGCTTCTTAGGTTTGGCTTGTATCCTCGGACTCATCAACATCAAACTCTACCTCTTTCAAACGCAAAAAAATGCGGTGCTCGTGCGTCTCAATATTCAAGAACTTACTTACATCACCGAAATGACCATGACCGTGGGGCTCTTTATGCTCACCATCGGTACGTTCCTGGGCGGTGTTTGGGCCAATGAGTCATGGGGCCGCTATTGGGGTTGGGATCCAAAAGAAACTTGGGCGCTCGTTTCGGTATTAGTTTATTCAGTGATTTTACATTTCAGGATGATTCCTGGTTTGCAAGGGCGTTTCTTATTTAATGCACTCGCATTTTGGAGCTATTCTGCCATTTTGTTCACGTTCTTTGGGGTAAACTTCATGTTGGTGGGTCTGCACAGCTATGCGCAAGGAGAAGGACTCGGGCAATTTCCTACATGGCTCATCTATGTGATCATTATTTTTGCCTTACTCACAACGGTTGCTGCTTTGCGCAATCGCCGCATTGAAAAATTACAAAAAGAGGCCTTGCTCAACTCATGATTGCCGATCGTATTCTTTACGAAGACAACCATGTAATTGTTGTCAATAAATTACCTTCCGAACTCACACAAGGTGACAAAACTGGCGATGCCACGCTGCCTGACCTCATCAAAACTTATCTCAAAGAAAAGTACCAAAAACCTGGTAATGTTTTTCTCGGCGTAGTGCATCGCCTAGACCGCCCCACCAGCGGAGCCTTGGTTTTTGCCCGAACTAGTAAAGCCCTTGAAAGGCTCAATGCACAATTTCGGGACAAAGAAACCAATAAGGTTTATTGGGCAATTGTCAGTCAAAAGCCAAGTAAAGATAAAGGTGAACTTATTCATTACCTGAAAAAAAACGAGAGTCAAAACAAAAGCTACGTGGTTGCGGAAGGCACGCTGGGTTCAAAAAAAGCCATCTTGTACTTTCAATATATCGGAAGTTCTGAACGCTATCACTTACTAGAAATTAAACTAGAAACGGGCCGACACCACCAAATTAGGTGTCAGTTGGCACACATGGGTTGCGTTATCAAAGGCGACTTAAAATACGGAGACAAAAGATCCAATCCCGACGCATCTATATGCCTGCATGCAAGAACGCTAAGTTTTGAGCATCCTACAACCAAAGAACGCATCTCCGTTGTAGCACCGCTACCAAAATTAGGAATTTGGGCTGCGTTTGAAAAAAACTAAAGGCCAAAGATTTTCTTTGCAGTCAACCAAATAATTTTGAGATCCTTCCATAAACCAGGATTAGAAAGATAGCGCTGATTTAATGCTATTTTGGCAGGCATGATTTCTTCAATATAGGTTTGTTTGGGATCTGTAGAATTGGCTAAAATTTCATTTTCGTGAAAATAAGCGAGGCTTGCATAATCGGTAATTCCTGGCTTATATTCTAGAATTTTTTGCTGCGCTGCATTGTACATATTGACAAAAAACGGAACTTCTGGCCTGGGGCCAACGATGCTCATGTCTCCTTTAATCACATTGATAAACTGAGGAAATTCGTCTAGTTTAAATTTGCGAAGAAAGTACCCAACTTTTGTAATCCTTGGATCTCTTGCCCCAATTGTTAGTTGGCCAAGCAGTTCTGCATTTGGCCGCATAGATCTGAATTTAATCAAGTGAAACCTACGCCCCATCTGACCAACGCGCTCTTGGAAGTAAAAAACACCTCCTTTTGACTCCAAAACAATACATAATGACAAAACCAGACCTATTGGCAAAAACATCAACAATACTATTGTTGACAAAAGGATATCAAAAGCTCTTTTCATCGGATCTACGTACAAAGCTAAACAAAACTTGAGTTGCTAGAAAATTTTCAAGTCAGTAAAAGGTGTTGAAACTCTTTTAAAATTGTTCATATCTCCGGCCGAAAATAAGATGCCTTTACGTCCGAAATGTTAACTTTGTGAACAAATAATTTGCTATGAATTTTATTGCCTCTAGTACCCTACTCTTACGTCATCTACAAAGTATTTCAGGTGTCCTCAATACCAGTAACACTTTACCTATTCTTGATAATTTTCTTTTCGACATTACCGATGGTGCGCTAACTGTTTCCATTTCTGACTTGGAAACCACCATGATGACCAAATTGGAAGTACAATCAGAACAAAACGGAAAAATTGCAATACCCGCCAAACTTTTACTAGATGTACTCAAAAACCTTCCCGATCAACCTTGCACATTCAAGGTAAATCCGAGTAATTTTCAGATTGAAATCGCCTACGATAACGGCAAGTCTCGAATGGTTGGTTTCAATGGTGAAGAATTTCCAAAAGTTCCTGAACTAGCGAACAAAAGCGCCATTAAATTATCAGGTGCTGTACTGTCAAAAGCCATCAATAAAACACTTTTTGCAACCGGCAACGACGACCTTCGCCCGGTCATGAGCGGTGTGTTCTGCCAGTTCGCAGGTTCTGAAATTACCTTTGTGGCTACTGACGCTCACAAACTCGTGCGCTACAAAAGAACCGACGCCGAAGCAAGTGGTAGTTCAGCATTTATTTTGCCAAAAAAACCTTTAAACCTACTCAAATCAAACTTGCGCGGAGACGAAGACATCCTGATGGAATACAACGAGTCTAACGCCGTGTTCACTTTTTCTGACTTGGTTTTGGTCTGTCGTTTAATTGATGGAAAATACCCCAATTACGAAGCAGTTATTCCAAAAGAAAACCCCAATGTGCTCACCATAGACCGCGCGCAGTTTTTATCCTCTATCAAACGCGTCTCTATTTTTTCTAACAAAACCACACATCAAATTCGTCTCAAGTTGGTAGGCTCAGAGCTCTCTCTTTTTGCCGAAGACATCGACTTCGCTAACGAAGCTACCGAAAGGCTTACCTGCAACTACAACGGTGACGACCTAGAAATCGGCTTCAATTCTCGTTTTTTACTCGAAATGCTCAGCAACCTTGACGCCGACGAAATCAAACTTTCGATGAGTGAGCCCAGCCGCGCGGGGCTACTAACCCCAGCTGTTCAAGACAACGCACACGAAGACATCCTCATGCTCGTGATGCCCGTGATGCTGAATCGTTAATTTTTGATGAGCACCTCACTCACTAATATTCGTGATCTTTCGTTGGCAGAACTCCTAACGAGTTTTACTGAATTTGGTGAGAAACCTTTTAGAGCCAAACAGGTTTGGGGATGGCTATGGCAAAAAAATGTCCATTCCTTCGAACAAATGAGCAACCTTAGCCTGCCTTTTCGGGCTTGGCTCAAAGAACATTACTACATCGACTCCATCTCCCTACAAGACCAACAAATCAGTAAAGACCGCACCATCAAAAGTGCTTTTACCATAGACGACGGCAAAGTCATTGAAGGGGTCTTAATCCCGACAAGTACCCGCATGACCGCCTGTATTTCTTCACAAGTGGGCTGTAGTTTATCGTGTAAATTTTGTGCAACTGGCAGGCTTAAATTATTGCGCAACCTCAGCGCTGGTGAAATCGTTGATCAGGTTGTCTGCCTACAGCAACAAGCCCAAGAGCACTACTCCCAAAATTTAAGTAACATCGTCTATATGGGTATGGGAGAACCCTTACTCAATTATAAAAATGTGTTGCTTTCCATCGACCGCCTTTGCAGCCCAGACGGCCTTGGTATTTCACCGCGTCGCATCACTGTTTCTACTGCCGGAATTGCCAAAATGATCACCAAGTTAGGCGACGACGACGTCAAGTTTAACCTAGCGCTCTCACTGCATGCAGCCAACGATGAAAAGCGCAATCAAATCATGGAAATCAACGAGAGCAACAATCTAGAGACACTCTCTGAAGCGCTGCAATATTTCCATGCAAAAACAGGTTCTCGAGTTACCTTTGAATACATCATTTTCAAGGACTTCAATGACGAACTCACCGACGCACGAGAGCTCGCTCATTTTGCAAAATGTGTGCCTTGTAAGATCAATATCATCGAATACAATCCCATAGACGACGGTAAATTGCAACAAGCCGATCCCAAAAAAGTAGAGGCGTTTGCACAGTACCTCGAATCACTAAACCTCATCGTCAACGTGCGCAGAAGCCGAGGCAAAGATATCGATGCGGCCTGCGGCCAGCTCGCCAATAAAAACAAAGCTATTGCCCCGGCAGAAAGAGCCCTCAAGTTTTAGAGTGCTATTGTAACTAATTACTCGTTTTTACGTCTATTTTCTTATGATCTCTGTACAAAATCTCAACAAGACCTTCACGCTTACCAAGCAACAGCGCAAAGAACTCAATACTGAGCAAAAAACTGCAACTGCGGTGCATGATCTCAGCTTTTCTTGCCAACCTGGTCGGGTATTTTCTCTGCTAGGGCCCAACGGCGCCGGCAAAACCACCACCTTGCGCATGATCGCCACACTCCTTGCACCCAGCTCCGGACAAATCCAAATTAATGGTCTTGACGCGCTTATTAATCCGCAAGAGGCACGTAAACAAATCGGTTTTTTAACAGGTTCTACCGGACTTTATGCCCGCCTCACCCCGCTAGAAATCATCGACTACTTTGCCGATTTATATGGCGTTGAAAAGTCAGTAAGAGAACAGCGCAAAGAAGAGCTCTTCTCCTTGCTTCACATGAATGATTTTCTTCACAAACGGATCGGAAAGCTAAGCACCGGCATGAAGCAAAAAGTTTCTATTTGCCGCACCATGATCCACGACCCAAGCGTGGTCATTTTTGACGAACCAACAAGCGGTCTAGACGTCATTACCGCTGAAAACATCATCAAACTCATACGCTCTTGCAAAGACCAGGGCAAAACCGTCATCTTTTCGAGCCATATCATGAGTGAAGTCGATTTACTCTGCGACGACCTCGCCATAATACATCAAGGTGCGCTCAAGTACAACGGTACTATGGCTGATTTCAGGGCAAATATGCAAACAACCAACCTCACCGAAGAATTCATTCGTATCGTCCAAACTCCAAATGCTCAGTTATGATCTTCCGTATTTTTCGTAAAGAACTCCTCGACACCCTCAGAGACCGACGCACGCTCATGACCATGCTCGTGATTCCAATTTTGGTTTTCCCGATCACACTCAATGTATTTCTTGCTGTATCCGAATCTTTTGAAGAGAGCGCCAATTCCAAAACCATGAAAATTGGTATTGTCGGTGACCACAACAAAAACTACACCCGGCAACTCGAGCAAATACCCGCAGCAGTTGGACCTAAAAAAATTATTGTTTTCAAGGATAGCCTCACACTCAGAAAAGCAATTGAAGCAGATCGCATTCAATTGGGCTTAATTATCCCCACAAATGAAAGCACTTTACGAGCAAAGCAACAAACAATTGCCTTAAATTGGCTGCTCGACGCCTCAGAAGTAGGGCGCTCGGAACGCGCTAATTTATACGGGTCAAGCCTACAAGCCAATGCCGAAAAAGAACGCTTGCGCAAACTTGGCTTGCGCGCTGAGCAAATCAAACCACTTTCCATTCAAACCATCAATTGTGCCAGCGATAAAAAAATGGTAGGCCAGCTAGCAGGTGGAATCCTTCCCTATATATTTATCGCCTTCGGTTTTATTGGTTGCATGTACCCGGCCATAGACCTCTTCACTGGCGAGAAAGAACGTGGTACCTTAGAAACCCTACTTACCGTTCCTGTTGGCCGTTGGAAAATCTTGATCGGTAAAATGTTAGTAGTAGTGAGTTCCGGAATGCTTGCGGCAAGTTGCTCTTTGCTTGGCTTATTTATTTCTATAGAATTTTTAGATCTCGCTCAAAACAAAGAACTACTCGAGGTCATTCATGGAATTTTAACACCATATTTCATCGGATCTATGCTTGCCCTGCTGTTGCCACTTGTTATTTTCTTTGCCGGCGTCATGATTCCAATTGCTATTTACGCCAAGAGTTTCAAAGAAGCGCAAAGTATCATTACCCCACTCAATATTGTCATGGTTCTGCCTGCAATGGTCGGGTTTTTCCCTGGGATAGAACTCAACCTGAATACAACCCTTATTCCTGTTGTGAATGTTGTGCTCGCGACAAAAGAACTTATTGCAGGTACCTTATCATTGTCCTACTTCTTGAGTGTATTTGGCATCATGTGTCTATTGGCGCTGCTTTCAGTGCTCATTTCATACAAACAGTTCGGAAAAGAAAGCAATATCTTAAGCTAGTTCTGAAAGCTCGAGCCAACGCAGAGTGAGTTCATCGAGCTGATCAACAACCGCGCCAAGTCTAACTCCTTTATCCATCAATTGTTCGTTGCTTAGTTCACCACTTGAAAGCGCTAAAGTGAGCTGTTCTTTTTCAGCTTCTAACTGCGGTAAAGACTTTTCAATTTGTTCCAACTCCTGTTTTTCTTTGAAGCTCATTTTGCGCTGCATTTCTACTGGCGCTGTAACATGTTCAATTAGAGGTTCTGGCGCTGATTTCTGCTCATACTTTTGCTGGCGCTGCGCACTCTGAAGACTGGTTCTGTAGGTATGATAATTACCTGTGATATCCTTGATACTTCCCTCCCCTTGGAACACAAAGAGGTGGTCTACCATTTTATCCATGAAATATCGGTCGTGCGATACGACAATCAAGCTGCCTTGAAACAAGCGCAGGTATTCTTCTAGCACTGACATCACGAAAATATCGAGGTCATTGGTGGGTTCATCTAGAATCAAGAAGTTTGGATTGAGCATCAGTACCCTCAAAAGTTTAAGACGTCGTCTTTCTCCTCCGCTGAGCTTGTGTACAAAATGATAATGCATGTCTCGAGGGAATAAAAAGCGCTCCAAAAGCTGAGCGGCAGAAAGTTGTTTGCCTTTTTCGAGCGGAATAAATTCAGCAACTTCTCTCACTACGTCAATGACCTTCATTTGAGGATCAACCTCTATCAAATCCTGAGAATAATAACCAAAAACAATAGTTTCTCCAATTACTATTTTGCCTTTGTCGGGCTCGGCTTCTCCAGTGAGCATTTTCAAAAAAGTGGTTTTACCTGTACCGTTGTTTCCGACAATGCCCAAGCGTTCTTGACGCTGAAAGTTATAGGTGAAGTCGTCGAGCATTACGCGTGAGCCAAACGCTTTGCAAACTTTGTGAAATTCGACAATTTTAGTGCCCATACGCTCCATTTTAATGGGTAGCTCGAGTTCGTCTTCATCGAGCCTTTGGGTGGCCACTTTTTTTAGATCCGAAAATGCATCGACCCGCGCTTTCTGTTTGGTTCCTCGGGCTTTGGGCTGACGACGTATCCAGTCGAGTTCTTTACGAAAAGTATTTTTTGCCTTTTCAATAGTAGATTGAAGTTGGTCCTCGCGCTCGGCCTTCTTTTCTAGATAATAGGAGAAGTTCCCTTTGTAGCGGTAGATCGTTTGGTCTGCAAGTTCAAAAATGGTATCGCAAACCACTTCTAAGAAATAGCGGTCGTGGGTAACCATTAATAGCGTTAATTGTGAGGCAGATAAATATTGTTCTAGCCATTCGATCATATCCAAATCGAGGTGGTTCGTGGGTTCATCTAAAATCAAAAACTCTGCCTCAGAAAGCAATACTTTGGCCAAAGCGACGCGCTTTTTCTGGCCACCTGAAAGTTGACCTACTTTTTGGGTAATCCCGGTAAGTTTTAGAACGGAAAGTACTTGCTGTACTTTTACTTCTAGGTCCCATGCTTGGTGTTCGGTAAGTGCTTGGTAGAGATCTCCCAATTTAGCTTCATCATTGGCCTCCATGGCGTCTGTGTAGGCCTTAACGAGTTTGATTTCGGGGAGGTCGTGGTCGAGTACGGCATCAATGATACTCAGTTCTGGGTTGAGATCTTCGGTTTGCTCCATAAAAGCAATACGAAGTTCTTTTCGAAAGGTCACGATTCCGCTATCCACGGGTTCAAGGCCTAATAAGCAGCGGAGCAAAGTCGATTTACCAGCGCCATTTTTGGCTACAATTGCCGCTTTTTGCCCCTGCTCAATACCAAATGTAAGATCAGAAAATAAGAGGCGCTCACCATAAGACTTGGTGAGTTGTTCAACAGAGAGAAAATTCATAGTTAACGCAGGCGATCTAGTGATTCGAGTATTTCTTTGTCTTTTTTGACGCCTTTAAAAGCAAAGTATGAAAATGGGAGGCCAACCACACAAATATAATAGCCTAAACCAAGTTGGATGCCCACAGCATCCGGAACAAAAAACCCGATGCTACCTAGCACTAAAAGACCAATCAACCCAGCTAGGTAGATATAAAATACCAAACGGGCTAATCTAAATTGCTTTTTAAGGTTTTTATAATTCATCATGGCAAAATAAGTGAAAAGCACAAATGCGATGACAAAGTAAAAAAGCAATGAACCTTGAATGTTTTCCACCCTAACGGTAGTTGTCCCAGATTCCGTTTTGAATTGCTGCAGTCCATATACTGAATAAGAAAGATAATTTTTTGCAGTAGGGAAACCAAAAATTTCTACTCCTGAAAGCAAAGAAGACAAAAGGAGCATTATTAGGATAAAATAGACGGTTTGAATGCGTTGAATCATGAAAATAAAGTATTGCGTTGTTGTCTTAGATAAAAATCAAACAGGACGATGTGGGCCATCGCTTCAACAATTGGGACCGCTCTTGGGACTACACAAGCGTCATGACGGCCCTGAATGGCCAATTCTTTTAGCTGACCATCTTTGGCCAAAATTTCTTGGGTTTGGGCGATACTTGCAACGGGTTTGAATGCTACTCTAAATGATATGGGCATCCCATTTGAAATACCACCTTGAATACCACCTGAATAGTTGGTTACGGTTTGTCCGTCGGGCAAAAATTGATCGTTGTGGGCAGAACCTTTCATTTGAATGGATGCAAAACCGCTCCCGATTTCAAAGCCTTTCACGGCATTGATGGAAAGCATGGCTTTGCCAAGTTCTGCATGGAGTTTGTCAAAAACGGGTTCTCCCCAACCTGCCGGAACCCCTTCAATCACAGACCTAATTGCGCCTCCAATGGTGTCGCCAATTTGTTGCATTTCTTTAACAAGGGCTTCCATTTTTTGGGATAGAACAGGGTCAGGACAACGCAAGGGAGAGGCTTCGATTTGCTCAGTACTAAACCAATCTTGGGTTTGAAATTGAATAGAACCGATTTGATCCACAAAAGTAGAGGCTTTCACACCCAATTTTTGCAGTGCTTGCGAGGCAATGGCGCCGGCAACTACGCGGCATGCCGTTTCACGCGCACTGCTGCGTCCGCCACCACGGTGGTCGCGATTGCCATATTTTTGTTGATAAGTGTAGTCTGCGTGGGAAGGCCTAAATGTATCTTTTAGGTGTTGGTAGTCTTTGGACTGTTGGTCTTGGTTTTTGATTAAAAATGCAATCGGGCTGCCGGTGGTTTTTCCGTCAAAAAGTCCCGAAAGAATTTCAAGCTCGTCTTTTTCATTTCTTGGTGAAACCAAACCCGATTGACCAGGACGTCTTTTATCAAGTGCACGCTGCACAGCAGCTAAATCGAGTGCAAAATTAGAAGGGAAACCCTCGATAATACCACCAATTGCCACGCCATGAGACTCGCCAAAAGTGGTGAGTTTAAAAATTTGACCGTAGCTCGAACCAGACATAAAACAAAGGTAAGGAATTTGGATGGTTAATCTTTTTATATTTGAAAATGCGAATTTTACTTTTTTTAATTTCTGGGCTGCTATTTTTATGGTCTTGCGCCCCTGCCCGATTTGTTGAGCCGCTCCAAAAAGGCCAACAAGTGCTCACCGGTCATTTTGGAGGTCCAATTGCAAAAGTGCCCGGTATTGGCGCTATTCCAATTCCATTTACCTCCATTGGCTATGGCCGAGGGCTCAGCAACCAAACAACAATAATGGGTGCCCTACAAACTACTTCTCTTATATTCGGTGTCGGGCAATTTGAATTAGGTGTCTCTCAACGCCTGTGGAACACCGACCGCATGGGACTTTCTGGCCAGCTCAATACCAATATCTTATTTGATTTTTATACCGGCGCTAACCGCATATGGCCGCAGCTCGATGCCAATTATTATTTCAAATATGGCCTGACGTCAAATCAAATTGCCGAACAGCGTCATTACAATTTCATGTACGCCGGCATCTCCAATTGGTTCGATTTTTACCGCGTAGAATCACAAGGCAGACCCAACGAACAACTTTGGATACCTAGTTTACAATTTGGGCATCAATGGATCAGGCCAAAATGGAGCTATCAAGCCGAACTGAAAATTCTTGCGCCTTTAGCATCAAATGAAAATATCGTCGTTCCTTACCCAAGTCTCTTACAAAACCGCGGTGCACTCGGACTTTACTTTGGCATCACCTATAGCCTTTAATCATGAAAAAGATCTTATTCATTACCGCAATCCTCGGTCTCTCTATTGCGTGTCGCAAGCGTTTAGACAGTTTTCTATTTAATCCGAGTCAAATTGAGAGTTATCAGCTAGATGCGTATTCAGGAGAATTGACCTTAGATTTGAACGGACAATACAATGTGCCTGACTCCCTCATTCACCAAATGCAATGGGATGTCGAACTCGAAGAAGGCAGCTCCAAAATGAGCGCTATTTACATAGGAAACATAGATCATATTGCTACCGACACCATCATTTTGTATTGCCATGGCAATAAAGATCATATGGACTTTTATTGGCCCAGACAAAAGCTATATGCCCATACAGGGGGTCTCGGACGCTATGGTGTACTAATGTTTGATTACCCAAGCTTTGGCTTATCTGAAGGAATAGCCAGTGAAGCCAATTTATATCGTTCTACAGCGCGGGCTATTCAGTGGCTCAAAGACCAAGGGCTTGAAAATAATCGCTTTGTGCTTTTTGGCTTCTCTCTAGGTTCTGCTGCAGCGTGCGAGGTGGCAGCTCATCCAGAAGAATATGCCTTAGCACCAAGTAAACTGATCCTAGAAGCGCCGTTTGCATCGGCAGAGGTCATGATTCAAGATGCCGCGTTGCTATCCATGCCTGGCTCGTTTCTAGTTGATTTAAAAATCGATAACGCGACTGAAATCAAGAAGATTTCCGTTCCATTGCTTTGGATTCATGGTGTAGATGATAGCTTCTTATCCGTTAAAAGTCATGGTCAGCCCGTCTATGACAACAAGTTGAACGGTTATAAAGAAGCCTACCTTGTGCCCGGCGGCGAACACGAAACCACTCCCTTTGTTGCTGGTTACGAAAACTATATTGCTAAGTTGGCCGCGTTTATGCTGCATTAATCGAGGATTACAACCTTATAGCGCATTTGTTTATTAGAGAGCTCTAGGTAATAAATTCCGGCAGGCGCATTAATCAACAATTTCACTTGATTCGAGTAACATCTCCCTTGCTGAATAAGTTGTCCATTTGCATTGTAAATATGGTAAATAGGACTTTCTTGCAAGCCAACTAGAGATATGGTGCCATTTGTCGGATTCGGATACAATACAACCTCTGGAGCATCGTTTTGAGCTAGAGAAGCTCCTGATTCATTGTAATAAATGGAGAAGTCATCGAAATAAAAACCATCCTTTCGCGTACCGCCGTCAGCGCGCAACTGAAAACGCACCTTAATGACCTGTCCGAGATACTCACTCAAATCTATCTCTTCCAAAACCCAGGTTGGTTGTTCTCCTTCCCATACAGGCTGATTATTGGGCTGTACACTTCCATTTGCAGATGTTCCGCTCACGGTGTATTGGCCGCACTGCCCAATCCAAGAACTGCCATTGTTTGTTGAGACCTGAAACTGCACAAAATCATAATCTGCTTCGATATTCCATTTGGCCCAAAAAGTGACTTTTGCCGCTGATTTATTGGTAAGATCTATGCTTGGTGTGTAAGTATAGATTGTATTGGCATTGTTGCTATAATTACCTGAAGGCGTGTCTGTAAATGACCTAGGAGCAGACACAAAAGTACTGGCTGTTAGGTTCCAATTCCCCGTCCATGAAGCTGCCGTTGTAGCATCCTCGACTTGTTGCAAATTATAAGCACCAAAATATTTTGTGATGGTATCCATTTTTACCCAAAAGCCATTGTCGGTTTTTAGAACATATTTGATAGGATCTCCAAATTGAATGGCTGGATTTAATACAAAGCCAATCCCCGAATAAGCCTGCTCATTTACAGCTAAATCGTAGGTGGCTGCGGGTCCTACACTTATGATATTTTCCAGGGCTTCAATACTTACCGTTACGGTGCCAGCTTCCCTGCCTAGGCGCTTGGCTTTATGTGTAAAGCTTCCGCTCAAAACCTCTACAGATGTGGGGTCCGTATCCGAGGCTAAAACATAAACTCCTGCCAAATGCGCCAACACCAGATTAGAGAAATTCATTTCTTGGCACGTGGCAATTATTTGAGAAGATGGCTGCCAAAAGGCGGTGCCCACTTCTGGAGTATGCGCAAATATGGTGTCTTTCATGCCAACGCCAATATCTTCTTTGTACATAAAATCATCGGAGTCGCCAGAGGCAGGATAAAGCGCAGAACTTTTGATTGCCCCATATCCATTGTACTCAACCATATGGTTTGTGTACGCTTGCATGTAATCATGGTGGTCGGCAAATTCAGCAGTGGTGGTGCCAATTGGAAAGAGAATGTCTTCGGCGTAGGTATGCGCGTTAAAAGCCATCACAAAATTATTGTTTTGAACCAACCAACGCATGGCTTGGGTTTCGGGTTCTGAGAATGGCGCCGTACCGCAATAAGTATCGCTAGACTGCGAAAATGACGTGCCTGTGGTTCCCCATCCATAGCTATAGTTTCGATTTAAATCCACACCGTAAGACCCGCCGGAATTCAGACGGCGATTTTTGCGCCACATACCGCCCCCATTCGGATTGGTCGTTTGATTATACACATATCCGTCAGGGTTCAAACAGGGCACAAAATACATTTGCATTTGATTCAACAAATAAGTAACCTCATCATTCGTTCCATAGTTTTCCAATAAATACCACATATAGAAAATGGTTTCCATTAGCGCCATTGGTTCGCGGGCATGGTGGATAGCCGTATATAAAATTTTAGGCTCGCCGGCCTCATCTATAGTTGGGTTATCGGAGATACGCACATGGTAAATGGGCCTATTTTCATAGGTAACAAAATTGGATATGGGTGCTTTTACAGAGATCAGGTTTGGATACAGCGCCACCATTTGATCGAGTTCGGCTAGCATCTCCTCGTACTTCAAGTAACCGCCCATTGTGCCCAAATTAAAGGACGATGGCACAGGGGGTGTGAGGGCATAAGCGTTTGAATTATTATTGCAATTTGTGTTTTTCAATTGGCCTTCCGGATACTTTTCTGGATGAGCAAGTAAGTCTTCGTAATAAGCCTCGATGTCTTCTATTAACACCTCAAAAGGTATTGCTAAATCTGTGATGATCTGCTTTTCAGCAGCTGAGAAATCTGTAATGAAATAATGATCTGCCCGATAAATACCATGATCAATAGCTACGCCAGCTTCGGCTAATAGTCTCATTTGATCGACATCGGCTTGTATTTTAAGGCGAGAATAGTCTTGTCCTAGCACTTTAGTGAGGCTGGAAATAAAAAAAACGACAAGGAGAATTAGATTACTTTTCATGTTTGCAATTTAGGAGCATACAAATAAACGGCAATTTTTAGCCAAACGCAATTTTTTATGGCCTCCTTGGCAACCTTCTCACGTTTAGATAGTTTATTGTATTGAGAATGCACCTGATTGTGTTAAATTTACTCAACTGATGAAATGCTTTCACATCCTTTTTATTGTTGGCTTTTTTCAAATATCTTTTGCACAAGATCTTTGGATGTACCCCAACCATGGCCAATGGGATGCGCGTATTTTGTATAACCTGCCGCTCTCCTCTGGAAGGCTATACATCGAAAAGCAAGGCTTAACCTATTTTCTTTCCGATGCCACCTTTCATCAACACGAGGCTAGTGTTGAACACGAACACCACGAAAAAACTAAATATCATGCCATCAGGCATCAGTTTATCAATGCGCAGCCGGCGGTTTTTAATGCAATGGATAGCAGCACTCATTACCACAATTATTTTCTGGGTAATGACCAATCCAAATGGAAGTCAAAGGTAAAAGGGACTTCAGCCCTTCGTGCAGCACAATATTTTGAAAACGGAACGCTCAACTATTTAATAGACCGCCAACAATTTGCTTTTCACCTACAGCTCGAACCTCATGCTGATATCCATCAATTTGACTTTGAAATTACTGGAGCGGATTCTATTTTTATTGATTCAAAAGGCTTGCTTCACCTCGTTCACAGCTTTGGTGAAATCACCTACAGTGCTCCACTTGCCTGGAATATCTTATCTGAATCCCAAAAGATAGAAGTCCCTATTCAATTTATAATTAACAACAATATCATTTCCTTTCAAGTAGGCGCCACCTACGATTCAAATCTGGCGCTATTTATTGACCCGAGTTTAACCTTTTCTACCTTTACGGGCTCACCCGTAGACAACTGGGGCTTTACCGCTACTCCAGATGTCAACGGAAACTTATTTGGGGGCGGCATTGTATTCGGATCTGGCTACCCAACAACTCTTGGGGCATACGATGCAAGTTTCAATTCCGGAACAGGAACTTTTCCAATGGATGTTGCCATCACCAAATTCAATACCACTGGAACAGCATTGTTATACTCTACCTATCTAGGTGGATCCGGAAATGAAACCCCACATAGTATTGTCTGTGCGCCAAATGGAGAATTGTACATATACGGGGTGACGTCTTCTCCAAACTTTCCAATGGCGGGATCTTCTTACGATAACTCTTTTAATGGGGGGCCTTATCAGCTTCAGAACTCACTTGAATTTAATGGTTCTGATATCTACATTGCTCGTTTGAATGCAAATGGTACCAATTTACTCTCTTCGACGTATGTTGGCGGCAGCAGCACTGACGGCCTCAACGCAGCAAGTCTTTTTTATAACTATGGCGATCAATTTAGAGGTGAAATTGTGCTCGACGGCAGTCAAAACGTGTATGTTTCCAGTACCACTACTTCAACTAATTTCCCAACAATCAATGCATTTCAAGGGCTTCTTAACGGAGCGCAAGACGCCGTTGTTTTCAAGATGAACGCTGGCCTATCTCAAATGCTTTGGAGCACTTATTTTGGAGGGAGCGGAGCAGAATCAGGTAATTCTATCACCACCGGAACAAACGGTAGCGTTTATGTGGCAGGCGGAACAACATCTAGCTCTCTGGCAATTACCGGCGGCCACGATCTTACCTTCAATGGTGGTAGTGCCGACGGCTATGCCTTGCGCCTCAACTCGGCGAGTGGCGCCCTACAATCTGGTACTTACATGGGGCAGTCAGAATACGATCAGACCTATTTTATTCGAACAGATATAGACAACGCCGTTTACGTTTATGGTCAATCAACATCTTCATGGCCTATTACGGCTGGCTGCTACGGCAATGCCAATTCTGGACAATTTTTAAGAAAATATACCTCCAACCTAGCTTCTACCAACTGGACTACCATGATTGGCGCTGGTACTGGCCACGTTGAGCTTTCCCCAACTGCATTTTTAGTCTCTGACTGCTATGACATCTACATTGCTGGTTGGGGTGGTCAACTCAATCAACTATACGGGCAGGCTGCTTTTTCTACCACCAATAATTTTCCGGTTACGCTAGATGCTTATCAATTGAATACCAACGGATCTAACTTTTATATAGCCGTTCTTGATCAGGATGCAAGCGCACTTAAATACGCTACCTTCATGGGTGGGGTCAATAGCAGCTCCAACCACGTAGACGGCGGTACATCTAGGTTCGACAACCAAGGCCGCATCTACCACGCCGTATGCGGAGGCTGCGGAGGCAATGATTTTGGTTTTACCAGTACACCCGGTGTGTGGTCGCCGAGCAATCCAAGTTCAAATTGTAATTTGGCTTGCTTCAAATTTGAATTGAGCACCATAGAGGCCATTGCAGCCCAACCTTCTCCGCTAATATGTATTCCTCAAAGCGTCTTTTTTGACAACAACTCACAAAATGCCAATTCCTTTTTCTGGGATTTCGGCGACGGCAATACCTCTTCAAGTTTTGAGCCTACTCACGCCTATTCTACCCCCGGAACCTACAATGTCTTGCTGGTGGCTTTTGATTCAACAGGTTGTTTTACACCAGATTCAGTCATCGTAACGATTAATATTGGAGGGTTTACAGCAGGTGTAGTACAGCCAAGTACCCCCATTTGCCCAGGTGATTCTTATCAATTGGAGGCATTTGGCGGAGGTTCTTATAGTTGGTCTCCAGCAAATGTCTTAGATAACCCCAACAGCGCAAATCCAACTGCAACTGTATTTGCCACAACTACCTTTACAGTGATTGTAGCAGATTCCTGTGGATCAGATACCCTGCAACTAACGCTGAACGTCAATGCCCCAACGATTACCTTACCCAACGATACCACTATTTGTATCGGCGAAAGTGTCAACATCAATGCCATAGCCACTGGCAATATCAGTTGGTCTCCGGGTAACTTCTTAAACACCACAAGCGGGCCAAATGTCATTTCGATTCCTCAAAATAGTATCACCTACACTGCAACGGCTATCTCTAGCAATGGTTGTATGGCTCAAGATTCAATTTCCATTACCGTATTCAACAACCCTCCGTTGCCACAACTCATAGACAGCGTTACACTCTGTTACGGTACTTCAATGCCGCTAACTGCAGCTGGTGGTAATAGCTATTTTTGGTATCCAAGTAATAACCTTATTGGTGCAAATAATGCAACAGTTCAAATCAGTCCATTACAAGACCAATATTATTTTGTAGACGTTACAAATAGCTGTGGCACAGATACCGATTCAGTTTGGGTATCCATCCTCACCGCTCAAATATGGGCTGGCAACGACACCATTGTTTGCCCTGGGCGCCCTGCCAATCTTTGGGCAAGTGGTGCACTCTATTACGAGTGGAGCCCCAGTGCCAACGGCTCAAGCGCCAACGGAGCACAAGTAAGTGTACTTCCGCCGTTTAACACCACCTATTTAGTTATAGGCACAGATGCCCAAGGATGTCAAGATTCAGCTTATGTACAAGTTAATTTGTTTCAACCAGCTTTTGTAAGCGCGGGGCCTGATATTTTTGCCATTCAAGGAGATGTTATCCAACTCACTGCCGACCCCTCAGGGCCTGGCGCCTTTTTGTGGACACCCCCTGATGAGTTTTCTTGCTCTACCTGTCAGTCAACAGAAGTAACGCCTAACCAGAATGCAATTTACACGGTGTATTTTACCGATCAAAATGGCTGTAGTGCTCAAAGTCAGGTCAATATCTTTTTTGACCCATTTTTCTATGTTCCCAATACTTTTACGCCTGACGGCGATATGTTCAATCAATACTTCAGGATTATCGGAGGCAACTATTTAGAGGTAGAGGTCAGTATTTACAACCGTTGGGGCGAACTCATCTATGAATTTACCGATTTGAAAGATTATTGGGATGGAACCTATAATTACAGACCTTGTCAGGACGGAACCTATACTTGGAAAATCAAATACACCGACTACCAAAACCGAAAAGAAGTCTTGACCGGGCACGTCAATTTGCTGCGCTAAAGTAGATTTGCCTTAACTTTGGCATATGTCATTACATATTCAAGCATTTAGCTTTAACGCTTTTCAAGAAAACACTTATGTGGTATCAGAAGGCCAAGACGCCGTTATTTTTGACCCCGGTTGCTATACCAAACAAGAAGAAGCTGAACTCTTTGCCTACATCAATACTAACGGCCTAACGGTCAAAGCCATCCTCTATACACATGCGCATATCGATCATATCTTAGGAGCTGATTTTTGCCAGGCCACCTTCAAAGCACCCAGCCACCTGCATCCCGAAGACCAAAACACTTGGGTTTCCGTTAAAAACTATGCACACCTATATGGCTTTGAAAATTACAAAGAAGCAGAGGTTCCAATTTATCTGCTAGAAGACCAAAAAGAAATAACCTTTGGCTCCTTAACGTTTAAAGTTTACCATACGCCAGGACACGCCCCTGGACATGTCGTTTTCTATCATGAAAGCGGCTTTGTCATTAACGGTGATGTCTTATTTAAAGGGAGTTTTGGACGTGTTGATTTACCAGGTGGGAATCTAAACGTTCTTAAAAAGAGCATTTTTGACATCATGTTCAAATTTCCTGAGCAAACTGTCGTTTATTGTGGGCATGGTCCATCTACTACCATTGGCCAGGAAAAACAAACGAATTATATACTCGAGTTCTAGCATGCGCATTGGCATCAATACCAGATCCTTACTTGGCCAAAAAATGGAAGGCTTTGGTAATTACACACTTGAAATTGTCAAGCGGCTTGCGGCTGCTCACCCGGAGCATACCTTCTTGCTCTACTTTGACAGAGTTGTCGATCCTCAGTTTAGTTTTGGAAAGAACGTCATTTGTAAAAGCGTATTCCCACCAACAAGGCATCCTTTTTTATACATTATATGGTTTCAATGGCGCTTGAAAAAAGCCATTCAAAAAGACCAACTAGACGTTTTTTGGTCGCCAGATGGAATGTTCCCGCTCGGCATACAAACACCGGTGCTGGCCACCATCCACGACCTCAATTTTGAACACTATCCGCAAGACCTCCCTAAATGGGTTGCTTGGTACTACAAAAAGTATTTTCCGCGTTTTGCGAAAGCTGCAAATAAAATCATTGCCGTTTCGGAGACGACAAAACAAGATATTATCTCAAGTTATCACATACCTACAAACAAAATCAGCGTCATTTACAACGGGGTGAATACCCAATATAAACCGCTCTCCGTTCAAGAGAAAGAAAATGTACAGCGGCAATTGGGTTTCAAAGAACCTTACTTCCTCTTTGTAGGCTCACTGCACCCGAGAAAAAACATCCATCGTTTGCTGCAGGCATTTCAATTGTTTGCCCAAACGCAAGCCGATTTTCATCTCGTAATTGTAGGTGCCGCTATGTGGAAAGACCAGTCCTTCGAAATAGAATCAGAGCTCGCCAAGCGCATTCATTTCAAAGGGCATGTTCAGACCGACACCCTTGCTAACCTGATGGGAGCTGCCACTGCGTTTGTTTATGTCCCCTATTTTGAAGGATTTGGAATGCCGCTTGCCGAAGCAATGGCCGCGCAAACACCAATTATTGCAGGTACCAAAAGTTGTTTGCCCGAAATTGCAGCCGATGCAGCCCTTTATGCAGACCCATTTGATGTGGAAGCGATTGCCAAATCAATGCAACAATTAAAAAATGATGTAGCTTTGCAAACCCAGTTAGTCGAAGCTGGCAAAAAACGCGTTTTGGCCTTCAATTGGGACCACGCCGCCCAAAAAGTATGGCAAGAAATACAACAACTGGTCTCGTAGTTCAACGGATAGAATAAGCGTTTCCTAAACGTTTGATCCAGGTTCGATTCCTGGCGAGACCACTAAAGATCTAACTTATAGACATCGCTAAGCGTCTCGTTGTCTTTGAGTGTTACTTTCAAGTCGCGGATCATGCCGTCGTGAATGGCGTAAACCCATCCGTGTACATGCACCTCTTGCCCGCGCTCCCATGCAGCTTGTACAATAGAGGTTTTACCCAAATCTAAGACTTGTTCAAATACATTTAATTCTACAAAGCGGTCAAAACGTGCTGCCTCGTCTGTTATGGCATCTAACTCGGGTCTATGTAAACGGTATACATCTTTGATATGACGAATCCAGTTATCAATGAGGCCAACATGCTTATTGGTCATGGCTGTTTGAACACCACCGCAACCGTAATGCCCACAAACAATAATATGCTTGACTTGCAATACATTCACCGCGTAATCAAGTACCGAAAGCATATTCATGTCAGAATGCACGACCATATTGGCTATATTTCGATGCACGAAAACCTCACCAGGTCCAGCACCAATGATTTCGTTTGCTGGTACCCGGCTATCGGCACAGCCAATCCAAAGGACCGGTGGTTTTTGACCTCTAGCGAGCTTTTTAAAATAATCAGGGTCTTGGGCAAGTTTACCTGCAACCCATTTTTTGTTGTTGTCGAGTAATTGGTTATAAAATTTTTCCATTATAAATTGATAAATGTGATGGTTGGACGTCCTTCTTGTTCGGCATTATATTTAAATTCTTGTATGGCCTCTAGTACATCCAGGTCTATACTTTTTGTAAGGCTTGCATCTACTGTGATTTGCTGCGCTTTATGTTCATTTAAAGCTGCTATAATTCCTCCTTTATTCAAAAATGTAACTTCTTCTGATAAAATTAATCTGAAACCATCAGCTGTTTCTTCTTGTGTAAAATGATTCTGATAATTTCTTTTGAGTACGTAAAAAATAGCTACTAAAATACCTATTGCGATTCCTTTAAGTAAATCAGTAAATAAGACAGCTAGAATAGTCACAACAAAAGGAATAAACTGTGCCATCCCCTTCTGATACATCTCTAAAAATAAAGACCATTTAGCTAATTTATAGCCCACTAGAATCAATACTGCTGCTAAAGCTGCTAAAGGAATGAGATTGAGCACACCACTCAAAAATAAGATGGATGAAAGCAATAGAAGTCCGTGAAATAGTGCTGATAATTTGGACTGGCCACCTGCAGCAATATTTGCAGAACTTCGAACTATAACTTGCGTAATGGGCAATCCGCCTATTAATCCACTCACTAAATTTCCCAATCCTTGGGCTTTAAGCTCGTTATGTGGATTTGTTTTGTGTTTTTTAGGATCTAATTTATCCGTAGCTTCTACACATAATAAGGTTTCTAAACTTCCAACGATTGCAAGTGTTATGGCAATTATCCAAACTTTGGCATTCCCAATCTGTGACCAATCTGGTGAATGAAATATCTGCTGTATTTCTTTCCAAGAGCCTAGTTTTGGTAATTCAACTAAGTGAATACCACTTAGCTTTATGCCTCCGAGCAGAAACTTATTTATTAAAATGCCAAATAGGACAACAACTAATGCCCCTGGAACATAAGTTGACCACTTTAGCTTCTTGAGAATCTTAGTATCAAAAAGAAGCAGTATAACAACTGCGCCCAAACCAATAATGACAGCGCCTGGCTCAAATGCATTCAGGGCGTAAATTAACTCACTAAACGTATTATGCCCATCTAATTGCCAAAAAGATTCATCGCCAAAGAAATCGTTATCATAGCCCAATAAATGCGGAACTTCCTTTAGAATTAGCGTAATGCCTATGGCCGCAAGCATCCCTTTTATAACAGCAGTTGGCACATAATTAGCGAGCATTCCAAACCCTACGAAAGCGAGCACAAACTGTAATATACCAGCCAAAAAAAGTGCCATTAAGAAGGCATCAAATGACCCCAAATCCTGCAGAGCAGCTAGTACTATCGTGATTAATCCTGCTGCAGGGCCTGATACACCAAGCCTAGAATTGGAAACAAGCGCAACGATCGTTCCGCCAACAATTCCTGCTAAAACACCGGTCATGACAGATGGCATTCCCTTCAGACCAATAACAGAAGTTGAGGCCAATCCAATACCTAAACAAAGTGGTAGCGCTACTAAAAAAACAACTAAACCAGCTGGAAGATCTTGCTTCCAACTTTTAAATAAATGAAACATGTGTTGAGAATTTTGAAATGAATGAATTGAGATTCAGATCAAGAAACACTTGGTGGTTTAAGAGCATGCGCTTTAAAGCCCAGAGAGATAGCTGCATTATATGCATGGAAATTATCACTTGACTTTAAATTAAAATAAATATGAAAAACGGAAAATACCTCATCTAAGTTCAAGTATTCATCAAGAAATTTGAATTCGAACTGTTCATCTGATTCTTGTTGGTCAGTAGGTGCTTCCATTGCTAATTCTTGAAGATCAAACATAAATAAGGGCAATACATTTGAAGTTACGGCTTTTAACATAAAAAGCAGGACCAGAGTTATGAAACATATTTTACCCAAATTTGCCATATGACAAATATAAGGAAAGTTTATGCCCTCCGGAAAAAAAAAAGAAAAAAGAGCGCTAGATGACGTTCAACTCTTTGCCAACCTTCATAAATGCTGCTATTGCCTTGTCGAGATCTGCTTGGGTATGCGCTGCAGAAATTTGAGTACGGATGCGTGCCTGACCCTTTGCTACCACAGGGTAAAAGAAACCAATTGCATAGACGCCTTCATTTAATAAGCGATTGGCAAATTCTTGAGATAAAGCGGCATCGTATAACATAATAGGCACAATAGGCGAACCTCCAGGCTTAATGTCGAAACCTGCTGCAACAATTCTTTCTTTAAAATAGGCCGTATTCGCCTCTAGACGATCTCTTAATTCAGTTGTAGCACTTAAAAGATCGAATACTTTAATAGAGGCCCCAACAATTGCGGGAGATAAAGAGTTTGAAAATAAATAAGGACGCGAACGCTGACGCAGCATTTCGATAATTTCTTTCTTTCCGGTAGTGTAACCACCCATGGCACCACCCATGGCCTTGCCCAAGGTTCCAGTAAAGATATCGACCTTATCCATGACCCCAAAGTGCTCAGGAACACCCCGGCCCGTTTTACCTATAAAACCAGCTGAATGGCATTCATCAGTCATGACCATTGCGTCATATTTAGCAGCTAAAGCGCAGATCTTATCCATTTTTGCGAGGTCACCATCCATCGAAAACACACCATCTGTTACAATAATACGGTGACGCTGTGCTTGCGCTAATTGCAACTGTATTTCTAGATCGGCCATGTCGGAATGCTTATAGCGATAACGAGCAGCCTTGCACAGACGTATTCCATCAATAATAGATGCATGGTTGAGTTCATCTGATATAATTGCGTCTTCATCAGTAAATAACGGTTCAAATAAACCTCCGTTTGCATCAAAAGCAGCTGCGTACAAAATGGTGTCTTCAGTACCGTAGAATTCAGCAATTTTTCTTTCGAGTGTCTTATGAATATCTTGTGTTCCGCAAATAAAGCGAACAGACGACATTCCAAAACCATGCGTGTCAAGAGCATCTTTAGCCGCATGCACTACCTCAGGATGAGAAGATAATCCTAAGTAATTATTAGCGCACATAATGACTACCTCTTCTCCCGTACTGACCTTCACGTTGGCGCCTTGTGGCGTTATGATGATGCGTTCCCTTTTGAGGAGCCCGTTGGCTTCGATTTGCGCAAGTTCTGACGCTAGATGGTCTTGAATTTTACCGTACATTAGGATTTAATTTTTTTGAAATCAGTTGAAACAATAGCTTGGCTTCTTTCTCGTTGAGTTTTCTGCCAAAGCGCACTTTTTGATGAAAATAATCAAATTCAAACCTTTCGCCTCCATTTATCCAAGGCGAACTCTCCCAAATAGCCTGAAAACTAGCCTCTTTTGGAATTTCAAACCTTAGGTTCTTAATATTATCGAAATAGTAAGGAACTGTCTTTCCAAAGCTGAGAAATGACTTTTTCAGATAAAAAGCCTCATTATTGATTCGAATATATTCTTGGCCTCTCAAATTCCAGAAAAAACTCATAGTAACGCGCCAAGCATAGTAAAGCCAAAACACCAAGAAAATCCATAGAATTAATTCTTCTTGCTCTTTAAGGCGCATCACATTCAACGCCCAAATAACGGTTCCGCCGATTGCATACCACATACCGAGCCAAGCACCCATAATGGCAGAGATCCAAACATTCTTTGACGGATCAATGACGATGGTTGTTTTGTCTTTTTGATCATTGAAACTAATTCTGTTGCCTATCCACTTCACAGTACAAAAATAAACGAAAAAAGCCCCGCTTTTGAGCGAGGCTTTTAGAATTTCATGATTTTAGAAATGCCAGAGGTCGTGTTCCCAATCTCTGATACTTTCTTTTACTCTTTCGGATTCATACAACGCATCAATACCAAATTTGTAATCTTCGATTTCTCGGTCAAACTTGTCAGAAACTTTATAGATTGTAGATGCAAACTTGCGTTTCCAGAAGAGGTCATCAAAAGACATCCATTGCGCATCGTTTTTGTCGTTGTAAACATAATAATTAACGATAACGTTGCGTAATTCGTCAAAATACAGCCAGAATAACTCGCGTTCTTCGATTCGACCTTCATGTTCTTTAAAGCCCCCATCGGCCATTACGAGCGCTACTCCATTCTCATCGTAAAAGAGTAAACTACCGCGTGTAGATAATTCACCTGGTCCTGGAGCTGGAGCCTCTGCAAACCTAGCAACAGGCGCAATAGCAATTATGCGTTTGTCTAAAACTGATCTTTCTTTGTCAAAATACCAATCCTCTTTAAGGTGATAAGCAACGATATTTCGAGAATTGAGATACATAGTGATACGGTCACCTCTTACGAAACCACCAACTTCAGTCTGATCATAAAGCCTTTTGAGGTCTTCATAAGGATACCTGCCAAGCTCTTCGTAGTCTGATTCAGGGTTTTTAGCATCTAATGAATCTAATAACTGATCAAGTGTTTGATTGGTTCTTTCTAAAAGCCATTTGTCTTCTGAAAATAGACGCGTAATTGATACTATTTCGCCATTCCCTTGACAAGTCATAACGGAATTTACAGCCTCGCGATATACTTTAGAATCAAAATAATCATTCTGACCAGTTCGGTTAATTGGATACTTTAAAGAGTAACCGTCTTCATCGCCTGTGGTATAAAAGGGGCTATTTACTCTAAAAACTGATAAATCACCCAGCATAATATGACGTTGGATAATTGTCCATAAAGACCATCTTTTGTCATCTTTTAACCAAGATTGGTCGTCTATTTCTGCCGCTGACTTTGGTTTATAGACAGAACCCTCTAGAGGCGAATAGTCAAAGTAGTCGTAAGGTAGGAAAATATCGTGATTCATTTTTTCACGGGCATCGATTCGAGAGAATACGCGTTTTTGCCAAGCGATGTCGCTTGCGCGCACGTACTCGTATTCTACTTTAGCACGAACCGGAACTTCATCTTGGATGGCTACACCATCGATGATTCCACCGGGCAAAGTGTTGTACGGGCCTCTTTGTGGACGATCTTGGGCAGTAATAGCCTGAGAAAGTACCAGCGTCAAAAGAATTATTAAATTTTTCATACCTATTAATTTTACCTATGGTTTAACAGTGAAAACAGCCTCTAAGTTACTAGCACCGCCTGTTCCATTGTATTTAATGACTGCAGCCACTTTAATACCAGCTTTTGCCTTGGCAACAGCTGCAGCAGGAATAACAGAACCATTAAAACTTATTGGTGCGTCGTTACCGATGGTAATTTCACCCCCTGTTACATTGAAATTTGCTTTTAACGGGCTGTCTTTCAATACAAGTGTGACGCGTGCACCAGAACTTTTCTTGATTGTTGCATCTAGCACTTGTGGTTTAGGGAATGGTTTCACACGATACTTGAATGTTCCGTACGATTTTGATTTACCATCTTTATCTTTACCCGTAAGGGTCATTGATAATGAGGTTCCAGCACCTGGGGTAACAATATAACCGCTATAGCTCACACCTTCATCATTCCAGTTTGCAGCACGTTTTGAACCTCCTGCAACTTGAATATCTGAGCTAACAGCACCAGCTACTACCGGAACTACTTTGTTATCGTAACCGCGATATAGCACCGCCATTTCAGGTAAGGAAATAGACCCTTGCGCCTTGACAACAGCCACTTTCCATTCCCAATCGCGTGATCGTGGAACTCCGAATTTATTGACAATTGTTACCTTACCGTTGATTTTCATATCAGAATTACCAGCTTTGATTTTGATGCGTCCGACACCTTCTTTGATTTCAACGTTTCCTGTACTAGAAGTTACAACTGGATTTTTATCAGAATCATAGGCTGCCATAGTAACCAAAAGTTCTACCTCTTCACCTTGTGTCGCAACACCCGGGCCACTAACTAATTGCTGAATTTTGTTGAAAGAGAATTCACCAGTTGTGACTTTTGACTTTAAAAGGTTCACTGCTTTTGCACGTGCTGTCAAGATTTCGTTTTGCATTGAGCTTAACGATGCAATTGCACCCACTAAAGGAGCGTGGTCAAATGTTCTACCTAACCAATGAATATTCTTTGCCTCATGATGATCAGCGTATTCTTGTTTGGTGAGCTCTTGATAGATAGACAATAAAGCCTCCATGTCTTCAGGGTTAACTTTGTTGCCTGGTGCTTTGAACATTTTATCAATTTGCTTTTCTAAGTCCTGAAAATCTTTGTAACCATTGATTTCCTTAACTTTCAGCTTCCATGAACTCTTCTCGCCTTCTTTGTAATTTGCTGAGATTTCAACAATTGACGTGCGCAGGCCTTTGTACAATTCCCATAGTTTTTTACCTTTTTTGGTAGGGTCTATTTTAGCAATTTCAGATCCAATGATCTCATGCATGGGTTTATCAAAGTTTTCTTTTTGATTAATTGCCTGTAGATAAAAACGAGCTGGTAAAAGTGGCGTATTAGGATCGTACTTCTTCCAAACGATACTTTCTTTGTCGTTGGGTTTAGCAATTGCTACCGCTTCCGGACCTTCAACCTTTGAAATTAAGTCTGTCTTGAGATCATCTACATATTTGATAAACACACCGACATTTTTGTCGATTTTGTTGATCATAGCAAGATATTTCTTTATTTTCTTTGCTTTAGCACGTCCAGCTTCGTCTTTTGTGACGGATGAAAGCTCTTCGATTAATGATCCTTTTGCGGTTTCACCGCGGTCAAATTGTGTTACGCTTCCTCGTTGAATGTTGTCTTCGATGGCTACAAAAGCATCGAGAATTTGTTTAGACACGTTCAACGCAAGAAGTGCAGTCAATACCAAG
>Ga0209769_1000027_pt1 | contig 54063 bp, 48 predicted proteins | sample LauGreSuBDMM15DN_2_FD_187569 | JGI IMG/M metagenome (GOLD analysis project Ga0209769, IMG submission 187569) | Freshwater lake microbial communities from Lake Michigan, USA - Su13.BD.MM15.DN (SPAdes) (version 3) | ecosystem: Environmental > Aquatic > Freshwater > Lake | place: Lake Michigan, USA...
ACAAAGTACCAAGTACGAAGTACAATGTATAAAACAGCGTATGAGATACCTGCCTTCCGTGGGGCTGCAGCAAGCATGCTTTGTTTTTAGAATGATCTCTTAGAAGAAAAGTTAAAAAACCACATAGGCAGATAGAAAAACCCTATGTGCCTATGTGGCAAAAAAAGAAATCGACTTGCCAACTAAATGCCCCCCGCGGGGGTCTGCAGGATTCTAATCTTAATGCGAATTCTTACTTAGTACTTCGTGCCTAGTACTTATTTGGTGTACAAAGCCTCTACTCGATCTGCGTACTTTTCCATGATTACCTTTCTTTTCAGCTTCATAGTGGGAGTAAGCTCCCCGGTCTCAATTCCCCAAGAGGTATCCAGCAATTCAAATCGCTTGATCTGTTCCCAGTTGCCAAAAAACTGATTAAACTGCTCTACTTCGTTCAAGAACTTCTCCTGAACTTTTTCGTTTTGAATCATTTCGGCATCCGTGGTATAGGAAATATCATTTCGTTTGCAGAACTCTTTTAATCCATCGAAGCTCGGTACAATCAGGGCCCCTGGATAGTTACGGTCGGCGCCCACCACAATCAATTGTTCAATAATCGGCGATTCCTTAAATTTATTTTCCATCGCCTGTGGAGCAATATACTTGCCTCCAGATGTTTTGAACATCTCTTTCTTTCGGTCGGTAATCTTCAAATACCTTCCATCAAGCACTCCAATATCTCCAGTATGGAACCAGCCATTTTTAATTACCTCAGCAGTCATCTCTGGCTCCTTATAGTAGCCCTGCATCACATTCGGCCCCTTTACAAGAATCTCCCCATCCTGAGCTATTTTCACTTCTACATCTTTTACAATCTTCCCCACATATCCAATGCGTATTTCTTCTTTAGTGCCTATTGAAGCAGTGACGACTGGTGAAGTTTCCGTAAGACCATAGCCTTCACATACCTTGATACCTGCAGCCCAAAAAACGCGAGCCAAACGTGGCTGTAACGCAGAAGCCCCTGAATTAATTTGCAGGATATTTCCTCCCAAGGCCTCTCTCCATTTCGAGAAAATAAGTTTGTTGGCAATCTTCAACTGAAAATCATACCAGCCTCCCATATCTGCTGCAGGGTCGTTTCTAAGCCCTAATTCCAAGGCCCAGAAAAACAGTTTTTTCTTAACCCCAGTGAGTTCATAGCCTTTCGCTACAATTTTATCGTAGACTTTTTCAAGTAATCGAGGAACTGTGTTGAAAAGATGAGGCTGGACTTCTTTCAGGTTATCTCCAATAGTTTCCATGTTTTCAGCATAGTAAACCGAGTAACCCATGTACATAAAACAGAAAGAAGCAGTTCGCTCAAAAATATGGCAGAGGGGAAGGAAGCTCAAAACTTTGGATGTTCCTATTGGAGGAGACATGATATGCGATACTGATATCAAATTTGAAAGCACATTCGCATGAGTCAACATTACCCCTTTAGGTCTACCAGTAGTTCCAGAAGTATAAATAATCGTAAATAAATCTTCGGGCTTTACACTTGATTTGTGAGCCGCTAAAGAATTAAAATCACCCAATTTTCCTTGTCCTTGCAGTTCTGTCCAATGTGCCACTTCAGACAAACGATCAAACGAGTAGATCTTTCTTCCACTTGACGCCTGAAACGCCTTGTCATAGATTGTCTGATCTCCAGCAAAAATGAGTTTCACCTCCGCATGATCAAAAATATAGGCATAATCAGCAATCGTGATCGTTGGATACATCGGAACTGATATCACCCCTATTTGCTGCAAGGCCAAATCGATAAAATTCCATTCCGGACGATTCTCAGAAATGATGGCCACTTTTTCACCTGGCTGTATTCCCTGCGCTAAGAAACCCAAACTCAATTCATCGATGATGCTTTGAACTTCTTTAGACGAGTATGTTTTCCAAATACCTTCTTCCTTTCTTCCGAAAGCGATCTCCTTATTAAATTTACTAATCTGATAGGGAATAATATCAAATAAACGGGTAAGTTCCATGTCCTACGATTTTGGGTAGATTGATTTTATAATATTAACAAATCATTCGTAATTCCACAAGAATAGGATATCCACAGCATTCTATTCACTATATGTATATTAAATTATTTAATTATTAAAACATACAATAGTTATTAAGGCTGTGGACATGTGGAAAAGCTTCTTTTTCTCGTTTAGTCACAATATCACCCTTGTTTTCCTGTTATTCTACACCTGTTATCCACCGAATCTCCACTTTGAATATCTTGCTAATCAGCGCACTAACTTAAAACCCTGCTTTTTGTGGATGAAGAGCTTTCTTTGTCCTGTGGACATTCACCCTGTGGACAATATGCTTTCGGGCGGTGGATAAACAAGGACTTATTCCCAATAAATATTCAGGTAAGACATTCTCCATTTTTGTGGTGGATAAGTCCTGATTTTCAAAATGTTTGGGTATACTTATCCACAGAAAATTTATGGGTTATCCACTGATTATTTTTCAGTTATTCGTAATCCAGACGGATTATTTGCTTGAATAACTAAGTCTTCTACTGTCCATCCCCCTCGAACAACTAGATCTCTGGTTTGTTCTTCTCCTTCATAATAGAAGACGCGTTCCGCAGATCTCCGCAACTGGTAATTTGAGGGATCCCAAATCCCATTCCCATTTCTATCCTCAATTACCCGTAAACTATAGGTTCCGGGGTCTAGCAGACTGAAAGAAAATTTGTTTCCTGTATCGAGTTTCTGCTCGTATTCAATTTCTTTTTTCCCATTGATTAACTGAACGACCAGCTTGCCGTTGGCGCCCCTGATTTCTCCGCTGATCCCATCTGCTAAATTCTTTCGTTTTAATTTCCGATAGTTGGCCTGTATAGGTTTTTCGTTTACTTCTCCTTCGATATCCTGGAAGGTTGAGTCTGTGGCAACCAACGAAATTAAGTCCGTTTCAATTGAATCGGGTAGAAACATGTTTATCAATAAGCGATCCCTTTTGCTTGAATCTGCAAAGCTGACCATTTCTTTACGTATCGGAATAAAAACACTATCTGCTTTAATGGCCAATGAATCTATTCGAATTTGTGTAATGGGTTTGTTAAAGTTTAACTCCATTGACAACTTTTGGTAAAAACTCTTTCCTGAATTCACCTGAATAGTTAGCTTTTCTGCTTTTCTATCCGATGTTTGAAATTTGGCCCACACCAAGGAGTCCTTACTAAATCCCACCGAATCCTGGAGGGAAATTTTCAACGGAATGCTATCTGAAATGGGGCTTTTAGTGAAAAAACGAAGGCGCTTGTCTCCTTGAACGTAAAATATACGTTCTCCTAGACCATTGATTTCGACCTGTGTTTGGAGGGGATTACGGTTGAGTACTACATCAAAATTCTTTCCAAATGATGCTGTTCGGAGGAATTTGATGGGGTTGAGATCTGCTTTAGAAAGGTTGAAAAATGCAGAATCTCTACTGTTAGCATCCAAATTAAGTGTGTCAGGCAAAAAGTCATAGTCCTCACTCTTGAAATCTGCTTTTAGATTCCCATTGTTATCTCTCCAGGCATAGCCTCTGTAAGCCCCTGCTTTTAAGTTGGTTAGGCTAAAATTACCAAGGGTATCTACCTGGCCCAGGTAGTAGGGTGGTGCTGTAAACACATTTGTACTATCGTCTAGAGGGTAGATTCCTACCAATACATTTCTGTAGTCTTCCCCGCTCTCTGAAAAGGGAAATCGAAGCGATCCGGAGAGGTTTAAACTGTCAATTTGATCCCCTGTTGAAATGACCAACTTCAGCTTTTCTGCTGGATTTCGCTCTGAAATATCTACTACGGATTTTTGAAAGTCAAACACATAAGTGGTACTGTCCTCTAGCCCTTGTTTGAGTAGTACGGTAATTGTGTTTTTGAGTGCGATAAATTCGACCAGATCTTTGTTGATTTTTGGGGTGATTACCACGCCCTTCGCCGGATTTTCCAGGCCTACGTATTCATCAAAAGTCAATACAATCTTTTCTGGTTTGATGGAGGTGCTTTGATCTGCCGGGGAACTGGATATCAGTTTTGGGGGGTCTTCATCGGAAGGCCCGCCCATGGGTGAACTCTGCTTGGCACAGGAAAGCAAAACAAGACAGGTAAAAGAAAGTAGCGCTATGTAAAAGAGGCTTTTCACTTCTTTTTAAAGATAAAGATGTTGCTGGAGTAATTTCCTGGCTTTCCGGCCTTTTGATTCGAGCGATAACCTTGCATGACCGCCTTGAAATAACGGGAAATGAGACCCGCTTTTGGGTTTTTGTATCCCTCAGAAAGCAGGCTTACATAATAGGAATCATAGGCAAGAGGTTCTATGCGGACCAATTCTAGTCCAAATTGGGCTTGAAATGCGTCCATGGATTTTTTAGAAAAATGGTAAAGGTGCCTAGGAACATCGTACCCTGCCCAATTGCCACCGTAATGTGTTGCGTCTGCTGATTCAGGGTTTGGCACCGCGATGACCAAGTAACCATTTGATTTTAAATGACTTGTGATTTTTTTAACTGTCTTTCTTAGGCTGTGAATGTGTTCCAAAACATGAAACAGGGTGACCACATCGTAACTTTCAAGTTCAGAAACCTCACTTAAAGTTTCAAACACCTCAGTAGGTAATTTTGCTAAAGCTTGAGCTCGGGCTTTCTCATTTGGCTCGATTCCGCTGACCGTCCATTGCTGTTTTTTTGCTTCTTGGAGAAACTCTCCGGTGCCACATCCATAATCCATTAACGACCCACTTTTACTTAGGCTATTGATCAATCCAATCTTTCTTCTGATGCTGGACTTTCTGATTTTTTGATAGAGCCACTGCGTAAAATTCTGAACGGTATCTTCGTGTGAGTAGTATTCTTTAAAATCGTAGTAGGGGCCGATCTCCTCTTCCTTGGGTCGCGGGTTTGTAAATTGCAGTTCGCAGTCCCCACAGCGGCATAGCGTAAACTCCTTTTTACTTACCGCATGATCCTTGACCAGTAGGTTGTTGAGGATATTTCCGCTTTTGCAGAGTGGACACTTAAGTAGGCGTTCCGACATTATCTTCCTAGGTAGACGGTTACGATGGAAAGGTCTGCTGGGGACACCCCGCTTATTCGAGAAGCTTGGCCCAGTGTTTCTGGACGAATCTTGTGTAATTTCTGTCTGCCCTCGTTTGATAGGGCTGTAATTCCGACGTAGTCAAAAGAGGGAGGAATTTTGAAGTCTTCCATGTTGGCTAATTTTTCCACCATGAGTTGTTCCTTTTCTAGATAGCTCTCGTATTTGATTTGAATTTCCGCTTGTTCAATTACCTGAGTTGGATATTTTGTGAGGTATTCTGCGAGCTCGTCAGAAAGGGTAGCAAGTTCTTTGATCCCCAGTTGTGGTCTTTTGAGTAGCTTTTCCGCACTGATTTTTTCAGTAATTGTGGCGGTTTCTAACCGTTCTAGCCCTGGATTAATTGCGTCGGGACTGAATTTCTTCTGCTTCAAATCATTTACCAGTTTTGCGGTTTCTGTCTTTTTGGAGACCATTTTATCGAAGCGATCAGTACTAGCTAAGCCAAGTGCATGGCCTATAGCGGTCAGTCTTAAATCTGCATTGTCTTGTCTAAGGGAGAGCCGGAACTCTGCCCGAGAGGTAAACATGCGGTAGGGTTCTTCTGTCCCTTTCGTGATCAAATCATCAATCAATACGCCGATGTAAGCTTCGGATCTTTTTAGAATTAAGGGCTCTTTTTCTTGTACTCGAAGACTAGCATTGATGCCTGCCATTAAGCCTTGGCATGCAGCTTCTTCGTACCCGGTGGTCCCATTGATTTGTCCAGCAAAGTATAAGTTAGGAATTGCTAGAGTTTCGAGGGTCAGCTTCAGTTGTGTTGGGGGGAAAAAATCGTATTCAATGGCATAGCCAGGTCTGAACATTTTAGCTTGTTCGAATCCTGCTATTTTACGTAAAGCGGCATATTGTACATCTTCCGGAAGGGAGGTTGAAAACCCATTTACATAGATTTCAACAGTGTTCCAGCCTTCGGGTTCCACGAAGATTTGGTGTCGCTCGCGCTCCGCAAATCGGTTGATCTTATCTTCTATACTTGGGCAATAACGTGGACCCAAACCCTGAATACGGCCATTAAACATCGGGGAACGGTCGAAACCGGTCTCTAAAGTTTGATGAACTTCTTTATTGGTGTAGGTAATCCAGCAGCTTTTTTGGGTTTGCAATGGACTCGTACTATCGAGATAAGAGAACTTTTCTGGCTTTTCATCACCTCGTTGTTCTTCCATTTTGGAGTAGTCCAAACTTCTTCCATCTACGCGCGGAGGAGTACCCGTTTTCATTCTTCCAGCTTCTAGGCCTAAGGCTACGAGTTGTTCTGTGATTCCCTTTGCTGCTCCCTCACCAGTTCTTCCTCCGCCAAATTGTTTTTCACCAATATGGATGATTCCGTTAAGGAAGGTTCCGTTGGTTAGCACAACTGTTTTTGATTCTATTTCGATGCCTATGCCGGTTCGAACACCGCAAACCACTCCGTTTTTCACCATTAGGCCAGTAATCATCTCCTGCCAGAAATCGACATTTGGGGTATATTCTAAGGCTAATCTCCACTCTTCAGCAAATCGCATGCGGTCGTTTTGTGTTCGCGGAGACCACATAGCCGGGCCTTTGGAGCGATTCAACATACGAAACTGAATCATAGACCTATCTGAAATTATACCGGAAAGACCTCCTAGGGCATCAATTTCACGTATTATCTGTCCTTTTGCTACTCCTCCCATCGCTGGATTACAAGACATTTGGGCAATGGTATTCATGTTCATGGTACACAGTAGTACCGATGAGCCCATCTTGGCGGCAGCATGTGCTGCCTCGCAACCCGCGTGTCCCGCGCCTACTACGATGACATCGTATTTTGGAAACATTTATATTCAGTTATGTTTCACGTGGAACAGTGCCCTTTCTATTTTTAGAGTACGGCGAATGTTTCACGTGGAACAGTCAGTTTAAGCGATACAATTGAATGGCTTCTTCTTCTTTAGTTCGCATTAAAGAAGCCTCTTCTTTCGATTTATCTTTATATCCCATGAGGTGCAACAACCCATGAGCAAGTACTCTAGACAGTTCTGAGTCCTCATCTTGTGCATGGACTTTTGCGTTTTCACGAACACGGTCAATGCTTATAAAGATGTCCCCTTCTAACGAAAATGCCTTTTCCGAGTTGTCAAAGGTGAGAATATCGGTGTAGGTATTATGTTTTAGGTAGTCCATATTCATTCGATACAAGTACTCATCTGAACAAAATACATAATTCAATTCCTTTAATTGGTATCCAGCAGCAGTAGCGAAATTTTTTAACCAGCGCTTGCGCCGAAGTTTTTCTAACAATTCAAACGGAACATCTTCTGAAAAAAAGTGTATTGCCATGTCTAGTCGAGGTAAAAGGACAGGAGTGTTTTTTTACCCCCTTCTTCAAATTTTACTTCGTCACTCAAGTGGCGCATCAAAAAGATGCCTCTACCGCCGAGTTTTTCAATGTTTTCTGGTTCGGTAGGATCAGGTAGGTTACTAAAATCGAATCCCTTTCCCTCGTCTTCTATACTACAGCTTAGTAGGCCTGGCTCCATATGTAGCTGCAGGTGAACCATTTTATCCGGGTCACTTTGATTGCCATGAACGATTGCATTGCTGATGCACTCCGTCACTGATATCATGATGTTGCCGTAGAGATCGTCGTTGATTTCGAACTCTTCTTTGGCATTGTCGATAAAACTCTCAATGACTTGAATATTCTCAATCAAAGATGGAATTGAAATTTTTATGGATTTCATTTGGATAATACAGCGCTAAGTGTATAATTTTCTCTTTTTCTCAGTGAAGCTCAAGCACTACAGGACAATGATCTGAATGGATCACATCCGGCAAAATTACGGCACTTTTTAGTTTGTTTTGCAATTCTTTACTAGCCATCTGGTAATCAATTCGCCATCCTAGATTTTTCTCCCGGGAATTGGCCCGATAACTCCACCAGGAATAATGCCCCGGCCCTTTATTGTGCTCCCTAAAGGTGTCGATAAATCCTAATTCTACAAACTTATCCATCCATGCCCGCTCTTCTGGTAAAAATCCAGATGTGTTTTTATTGGAAATGGGGTTATGAATGTCAATAGCCTTGTGACAAATATTGTAATCCCCGCTTAGGATAAGGCCTGAGTTTTCCTTTTTCAGGTCTTGCATGTATCCGTATACATCGTCCAAGAAAGCGTATTTAAAGTCTTGACGAACATCACCTGTGGTTCCTGAAGGAAAATAGGCAGAAATAAAAGAAAAACCGTCAAAGTCAGCGCGAATCATCCGACCCTCATCGTCGTAAGCGGAGATGCCCATGCCGTAATGCACAGCTTTGGGCGCCACCTTGCTCAAGATGGCTACGCCGCTATATCCTTTTTTTACCGCAGGATACCAGTATACCTGGTAGCCTTGGTCTTGAAAAACGCGAAAATCTACATCGGTCTCAAGAGCTTTAATCTCTTGTAAACCAATGACATCGGGAGATTCTTTGGCTAGCCAGTCCACAAAACCCTTGTTCATCGCGGCTCGAATTCCGTTGACGTTGTAGGATATTAGTTTCATCAAATTTCCAATTGATATTCCTTTTCAAAATACTCTATAACTTGCAACTTTAGTAACTTTTCTTGTTCCAAGATGTCGAAATGTGGCAATTCCTTTGCCAGCTTCCAGTGTGGCCAACCATCCTGATCGACAAAATCTAAGGTATAAAACCCAGCATAACTGAGCACTTTGCAAATCGCAATGTGCATCAGGTCTTGCTTCTGCTCCTTTGTGAATGGACGTGTTCCTTGGCCAAGTTCTTGAAGGCCAATTAGAAATAAGACCCCATTCAAGTCATTCGGCTTCTTGCCAATGGTCTCTTGAAGGCCATCTAATAGTCGGCCCCAGCGCTTTTCAAGATCTAAATCCCGCTTAAACATCTGTAATACCTTGTTTTTCAAGCTCCTCCCAATACTCTACCGCACGACGAAGGTGTGGGACCACGATTGAGCCACCGATGACCATGGCAATTGAGAAGACTTCAAAGACTTCCTTGCGGCCTACGCCAGCTTCAAAGGACTTGCCCAAATGGTATTTGATGCAGTCGTCACAGCGAAGTACCATGGAGCAGGCCAGGCCAATCATCTCCTTGGTTTTCACATCGATTTCCCCTTCTGCGTAGGTATTGGTGTCCAAATTGAAAAACCGCTTGATGACCTTGTTGTCTTCTGCCAAGATGCGTTCGTTCATTTTGCTGCGGTAATCGTTGAATTCCTCTATTAGATTCATTATATTAATCTTTTTGTGCGTCCAAAGGGTAAATATACGGCATATCAACCCATTGGAGGTTAACCTGATTTCCCGCGATGCGATTATTTTTTTGGAAAGACTTTATCGACCTTATTTTCCCCCGCAACTGTCCGCTTTGTAAACAGGCGCTATTCGATTTCGAACCCTGTTTGTGTACTATTTGCCAGGGGATGCTCCCTCGGGCCAACTTTCACCTCCGTCCTTTTGACAATGAGCTGACCTCCAAGCTGCAGGGCCTAATGCCGGTGCACCGAGTGATGGCTTTTTTGCGCTTTACCAAAAAAGGAAAAAGCCAAGCGCTACTCCACCTGCTCAAATACAAAAACAAACCGGAATTGGGAGAGGAATTGGGGCGACTTTATGGTCTTAGTTTGTTGCAAAAAGGTTTTGCAGGACTCTGGGATGTACTGGTCGCCGTGCCGCTACACCCGCTCAAAAAGCAGCGAAGAGGCTACAATCAGAGCGAATGCTTTGCAAGAGGGTTATCTAAGTCTTTAGGCATCCCCTATCAAGAGGTATTGGCGCGGAGGAAGTTTACGACTACGCAAACCAACAAGTCTCGACTCGAACGACTTGAAAATGTGGATGACGTATTCGCCTTGAATGAAGGCCAGGTCACACAAGGGCTTCGCATCTTGCTGGTAGATGATATACTCACCACTGGAGCAACGCTCTGCGCTTGTGCACAAACCCTTTTGCGAGGTGGTGCAAAACATGTAGATTTGGCTACCATCGCTGCAGGTGGCCAATAAGACCTAATTCTCGATGATTCACGACTTAGAAACACTCAAATACCCTATTGGAAAATTTACTATTCCACATCTTGTGGAACAGGATGGGGTCATGACTGCGATTGTAAGTATAGCCGCCCTTCCCAAGGCCCTATTTGAAGTAGTTAGCCCACTTACTCCTGCGCAACTGGAGCGCCCTTACCGTCTAGGAGGATGGACCGTCCGCCAACTGCTTCACCACTGTGCGGATAGCCATGGACAGGCCTTGTTCCGGTTTAAGCATGCGCTTACCGAAGAAAACCCGAGCATCAAAGCTTATGACGAAGGGGCATGGGCACAGCTTCCAGACTATCAACTCCCGGCAGCCGATGCGCTCGAGACCATCCGGCTCGTTCATGCGAGGTGGGTTCATTTGCTTTACAGCATGAGTCCTGCGGATTTTAATCGAACGTACTACCACCCAGAAAAGCAGCGAACACAGACCCTTACTGAGGTGACCCTCATGTATGCCTGGCATGGAAACCATCACCTGGCCCATATTTCCGGGTTGATTGACCGAAAATTTGATCTTTAACAAAAGCCCATGCAGATTTCCCTTGCCAACCAACGCATTCTAGTTACCGGCGCTTCTCGCGGAATCGGGCGGGCCATTGCGAAGCAACTTTCAGCCTCTGGCGCCGAAGTTATCGTGCATTACAATACCCAGGAAGGAGAGGCCAAGTCACTCTTGGCCGAGTTATCCACAACAGCATATTTGGCTCCCTGTGACCTTTCGAATGCAGCCGAGGTCAAAGGATTTATTCCGCGCTTGGTGGAGAAATATGGCCCGATAAGCGCTTTGGTAAACAATGCGGGCATTTCTCCAGCGGCTCCAGACACGCTTCCTACTGCAGATTGGCTTGAAGTTTGGGAAAAAGTCTTTGCAGTGAATACCACCGCTGTAGGAATTCTCTGCAAAGAATTTGTAGATCATGCACGAATCCAGGGTAATGGCCGTATCGTGATGATCTCCTCCCGAGCGGCCTTTCGGGGTGATACCCCTGATTACATGGCTTACGCGGCCTCAAAGGGAGCCCTAGTGAGCCTAATGCGCTCGATAGCAAGGCATTACGGCAAGGAAGGCATCAAGGCATTTCTGATTGCTCCAGGATTTACACGCACGGATATGTCTGCTGAGATTTTAGCACAGTATGGGGAAGATTTTGCCTTACGCGACATTGCGCTCTCCGAGCTCACCCGCCCTGAGGATTTGGCGCCTATGGTGACTTTGCTTTGTTCAGGCCTTGCAGATCATGCCACAGGTACTTCCATCGATATGAATGCAGGTTCGTACGTGCGTTAGGCAAACAAAGCCCCGTCTTCATGTCCTCAAAAGCCCCTGTATTTACGCCCGATTTGACTAAAGTCTTGAAGATTTTCCTGGGTTCTGCCTTGGGAATTGTCCTGTTGCTGTCCTTTTTTGATGGGTACCGTGCCGACAATACCGGAAAAGACCGAAGCTTTCGAGTAGCTGATTCGGACAAGCTATTTTTTCTAAACCTTCGAAGCATTCATTACGCCCGAGAACTGCGTCAGGAAGCCGAGATGGCAATCTTTCGGCATGGGAAAAGGCAAATTGATTCCCGAAAGCCTAGCTTTTTTCCTGCCATCTTATTTCCTTCAAAAGAAGAAGAAGCCTACTTGTTTTTTGAATTGGAAGGCGCAAACTATCCTATCCAAATTCAGGTAATGGATCAAGGAAAGGAAACTCAGATTTTCTTTGATTTGGCTGGAAATACGGCCCACAAGGCCTTGGCGGAGCAACTGTGGCCTTTCTTGCAGCGAGAAGCTTCTTTTACTTGGCAGGTCAATGGCGCTGAATACCCACTTTGGGCGAATGAATCCGAGAAAGAAGTTTTAAAAACCGTCTTGACCGACTATTTTCGAGTACTCAATCAACCCCAACCCTAGTGGAAAACACCTCCAATACCCCGCTTGATTATTTTCGCACTCAGATAGGAAAAACCCTGGATCGCACCCCTTCTGCTGCAGGCAACTGGCTGGCAGGAACGCTTTTGGAGGTAAGCCAAGAAGAGATCAGAGTGGGCTTCACCGTGCGTCCCGACATGTGCAATCCAGGTCGAATCTTGCACGGGGGCATTGCCTCCTTGATGCTGGATGATGTGATCGGGATGGGCAATTTTGTGGCGGGATCTGAGTTTCTGATGACAAGCATCAACCTATCTGTGGATTTTTTGTCTGCAGCCCAGGTTGGGGAGCAACTCGAAGTGAGTGCCAAGCTGGTTCGTTCCGGTGCCAATTTGAACCACTGGGAGGCGATCATCCGCAAGGACTCTGGCAAAATCGTGGCCAAAGCAAGTTCCAATTTGATTAAGACGCATGTGAGGATTGCGGACCTTAAATGAAATACGAATTACCTGCCTGCCAGTCTACCCGCCGCGGCGGATTTTTCTTCTCGCAAAGGCGCAGAGACGCAAAGAAATCGTGGTCCGCTCCTACCTCAAGCAGGGCGCTTATTTATCGCCTTGAAAGAACTAAAAACTACATAAGGATAATCTGATGCCCACGAGTCAAGTTTAAAACTAGCTTTCAGGCCGCCTCCGCCGCACTTTTTCTATGTGCCGTCTATGTGGTTTTTATTTAACCCACTTGGATTTTATTTAAAAAATTAGATCTTAGTTCTATGAATAAAGTGAGCATCTTTTGTTTATTTCTATTGCCTTTTTTCTTTGCCTGCAGTAATGAAAAAAAGGAGTTTGGAATGGAGATTTCGACTGATGCGAGTCAGATCACGAAAGGCAAGCAACTTTTTGAGCAGCATTGTTCCTCTTGCCATCAGTTTGAGCAGGATGCTATTGGGCCCAACCTCAGCGGCCTTACTCGTCAAGTAGAGAGCATATGGATTCGGGAGTTTATCAAGAATCCTGCCGCTGTACTGGAGAAAAAGGACCCGAGAGCGCTTGCGCTGCTTGAAAAATACAGAACCCAAATGCCGAGTTATCCACAATTGGCTGATGGAGATTTGGATGCCTTGCTAAGCTACCTGCATACGTTTTCCACAGTCCCTATCCCGATGTCTGGGGACACTACATCGAATTTAATTCCGGAGAAAGTACAAGATTCAGGCATTCGTCTGGAGCTAGAGCTTTTTGCACAGCTTCCGCCCTCTGACACCAAGCCCCCGCTTGCTAAGATGACCAAAATGGAGCCGATTCCAGGCACGGCTCGTCTGATGATCAACGATCAGCGAGTGGGTTTGTATGAATTGGTTCAGGGAAAGCCGGAGTTGTACTTGAATATTGTCGCCGAGCGCACATTACTGGTCAGCCAACCGGGTTGGGGCACGGGCTTAGGGAGTTTTGCTTTTCATCCAGAATTTGAAAAAAACGGGCTTTTTTATACGTCTCACACCGAAAAGGGATTGGTAGCCAAGCCAGATGTGGGCTACACGGATAGTCTGGAGGTCTTTATGCAATGGGTGCTGACTGAGTGGAAGGCAAGTGATCCGCAGGCCACCATTTTCAAAGGAACGAGCCGGGAGTTGCTTCGCGTAAATAATGCTTCCCAGGCGCATGGCATGCAAGAACTGACCTTCAACCCCTACGCTAAAAAAGGCCTGAACGAGGACTATGGGTTGTTATACATTGGCTATGGAGATGGGGGAACGACCGAGAAAGGGCATCCTGAGATCTCCAATCATCAAGGACGAGGAATGTATAGCAGTATTTGGAGGATAGACCCCTTGGGTACTTCGGGTAGAAATGGCAAGTATGGGATTCCTGATTCTAACCCCTTTGCGAAGACAAAAGATAAAGCGGGGGAAGTGTATGCCTACGGGTTTCGGAATCCCAACCGGATTTTTTGGGACGCCTCGGGGCAGCTGTTTGCCACGGACATTGGGCAGCACAGCATCGAGGAGATCAACCGCATTGAACCGGGGCAGTTTTATGGATGGCCTATTCGGGAAGGTAGATTTGTGATCAATCCCTATGGCAGTTTTCGCAGTCTCTATCCCCTGCCTGCTGGGGATAAGGACTTGGGCATTCGTTATCCCTTCCTGCAACTGGAGCACGATGAGCTGGTTGCGATTATTGGAGGCTATGTGGTGAGTAGTGGTGCTTTGAAAGGCAAATTTGTCTTTGGGGACGTGCCTTCGGGCAGGCTATTTTTTGTGGGCCTGAATGTGGATAACTCCCAGGCACAAACCTGGGGAATCCGATACCAAGGTAAGGAAATGAGCTTGAAGGAGCTTGTGGGACTGGATCGGGTAGATTTAAAGTTTGGAATAGATGCAAATAAGCAGCTCTATGTGATGAGCAAAACGAATGGAGCGGTGTATAAGGTTTTGGACGAATAATTGTACAATGTACCAAGTACTAAGTACAAAGTATGAAATACCCGCCGCGACCTACCTACCGCAGGCAAGCTCCGTGAAATAAAGATTTACAATTCTGAGAGATTCTCTAAGTCATTCAAATCTTTTGAACGGCCACTAATTTCTTTATTTCTGCGCAAATTATTCAAGTTAATAATTTTCATCGGAATATCTTCAAAGACAGTTTGAATAGCATTGTTGTTTATTTCTTGAAAAGTAAATCCTGAAATTTCTTTTAAAATTTCGATACATACTGGAGGCCTTCCGAAGGTGTAGACATTAATTTTAGTTTGATTTAGGAAAGAATCCTCGGTCATATCAAAAGTTGGCATTTTAAACTGTTCGAATGCTAAAACTAGGTTGCCATAATTCTCTTTTGATACCTCTACGAACAGGTCCAAATCTCCCGTTGTCCTAGGAAATCCATGGTAAATAACAGAATACCCTCCTACCAAGACATAGTTGACTTTTTTTTCATTCAAGGCAAATAAAAATTCTTGAAAATCTTGGTTAAAAATATTTCCCATGATTAATATTTCCGGGATGAGCCTATTGATTTATCCATTTTGGGAGGGAAACCAATCGGATAGTTGTAGGACACACTATTGAGGTAGGCAAAAACTTTAGCAATTTCCTCCTTTTCCATGCCTTTGTAATGGATTACCTCCGTTTTCTGCTCAAATAAATTACCTGTAGAGCTGCTGGTTCGGTCTAATTTTGACATAAGTAAAACTACCTTTTTTGTGTATTAGACACTAATCTAGAAAAGAAAATAGATTAAAAACGAAACCGTACAAAGTACTTCGTACATATTAAAAATCTCTTTGCGCCTCTGCGCCTTTGCGCGCAAATCCCCTTCTTAGCCCTTCAAAATTCCACCCAAATTTGCCGGCGAATACCCCACAGACTTCAATGTCTTGTGGTCGCCTTCACGGAATACAAGATATAGATCCCCTTCTTTTTCGTAGAAACTTGGCGTGCCCTTAGCTTCGTAATGAGCCACGGTTGCTTTTGCTTCATCCTCCGTTTTGCAGGCCTTACTCATGTTGGAGCGCTGCACTTCATCAAAAAGGGCCTTGAATTTTTCTCCTAAGCCAAACTCCAAGATCGCTCCCGATAGCACGTACTGCAAATCACACAGCGCATCTGCAATCTCCACCAAATCCTTGTTTTCAATCGCTTCTTCCAGCTCCTTCAACTCTTCCGCGAGCAAAGACACGCGCAGTGCACAGCGGGTCTCGGAAGGGATCGTCGGCTGGGGTAGAATAGGGTGCTTGAAGGTCTCGTGAAAGAGGGCAACGGAACTGAGGGACTTTGGATCTTGCATGGTAAAAGAAAACGTGGGTGGTAGATTTTATAAAAAGAAAAGAAATTTAAACAGGTTATTTCGAAGCAGCCAAAAAGCGATCTGCTACGGCATTCCAGTTGACCACCTTCCAAAAGGCAGCCACATAGTCTGGTCTGCGGTTTTGGTAGTGCAAGTAGTAGGCATGCTCCCACACATCCAATCCTAAAATCGGAGTGCCTTTCACCTCGGCGACATCCATAAGGGGATTATCCTGGTTGGGGGTGGAACTAACAACCAGCTTGCCTGTGGCGTCTACCAGTAGCCAGGCCCAACCTGATCCAAAGCGGGTTTTGGCAGCAGTTTCAAACTGGCTCACAAAGGCTTCGTAACTCCCAAAAGAGGTTTTAATCGCTTTCAATAGCGCGCCTTCTGGCTCTACCGCGGTAGGCAAGCCAAGTATGCTCCAGAAAAGTTCGTGGTTGTAATGCCCTCCTCCATTGTTTCGCATTTTGGTGGAGTACTTCGAGATGGTTGCCAGCACCTGCTCCAAGGGCTGCGCCACATCTACGCCCTCTTCCTTGGCGGCATCCCGAAGGTTGCTCGCGTAAGCGGCCGCATGCTTGCTGTAGTGGATCTCCATCGTGCGCGCATCGATGTGCGGCTCGAGGGCCGTGTAGGCATAGGGCAAAGGGGTTTGGGTAAATCCAGTACCTGCTACCGCTTGAGTGGATTGGGCAAGAAGGTCTGAAAATGCCGTGCCCACCAGGCCAACAGTAAGTCCTGCTTTAGCAGTGGTGGCTAAAAAGTCTCTTCGACTGGGGTTGCTCGGATTGTTTTTCATGGCAGGTAGGGATTGGATTACGAATCTACACTATTTTGGAAAAATGTAGATGGCAGAAACGAATTTACGGCTTAAACTAGGAGGGGGTTTCCTTTGGAGACAAATACGTAACTTTGTCGTTTATTGAGGAATACATTTACTTACTTTCAAGCGATGGGCGTATCACAGGACACTTCCTTTTTCAAGTACCAGGGCACAGGCAATGACTTTGTGATGGTGGACGACCGTATTGCGCATTGGGATCTTGGGAATTTGGACCTCATCACAACTCTTTGTGATCGAAAGTTTGGCATTGGTGCCGACGGCCTGATTCTGATTCGTGCGCATGCGGACTATGATTTTGAGATGATTTATTTCAATGCAGATGGGAGCCAGAGTTTTTGTGGAAACGGCGCCCGCTGTGCGGTAGCTTTTGCTTCTTTTTTAGGGATGATTTCCGAAAAAACCCTTTTTCTCGCCATCGATGGTCCCCACGAAGCGCGAATTGCAAAGGGAGAGATATCTTTGAAAATGGCCAAGGTATTACCTATTTCCGAAAGTTTAGGCGATGCATTTGTGCATACAGGCTCTCCCCATCACGTACGCTGGGTGGAGCAACTCGAAGATTATCCTGTTCTGGAGCAAGGACAATTACTTCGTCACGACCCTTGTTATGCTCCTGCAGGAAGCAATGTCAACTTTGTAAAAAAGATCAGCGATAACGAGATTTTCGTGCGCACGTTTGAGCGCGGCGTAGAAAACGAAACACTCTCCTGCGGCACAGGAGTAACTGCCGCCGCCCTCGTTTGCGGAGCACTCACCCAACAAAAAGACATCCAAATCCGTACCCTAGGGGGAAATTTGCGCGTGACCTTTGAAGGCAATGCTACGGATGGATTTGACAACATCTGGCTAATAGGCCCTGCCCAGCAGGTATATGCTGGACAGATTCAGTTGCCCATTTTCTAAATGTCTTTGTGAATTACAAGCGATTAAGGAGTATCAATTCTAAAAAAAGCACGTATTTTTAAGTCCCCAAAAAAGAGTACAGACACAACAGTATGCTAGATTTTATTGCAAAAGGATTGGCCAAGATTTTTGGTACCAAATCCGACAGAGATATCAAAGAATTGCTTCCACGAGTAGGGGAGATCAACCAGATCTTTGCAGGCTTAGCCTCCCTTTCGGATGAGCAGCTCAGGGAAAAAACACTCTCTCTCCGTGCCCGCATCAACGAGCACCTCAAGGAAATAGACGACAATATCGCGGACATCAAAACCCAAATAGGGGTCTTGCCTGCTCAGGCAGTTCACCAAAAAGACCAACTCTTCAATCAAATTGATGGCCTAGAGAAGGATCGCGACACTGAACTGGAAAAGGTTTTGGACGAGGTGATGCCTACCGCTTTTGCCGTAGTAAAAGAAACCGCTAGAAGATTTAAGGAAGTAGGAAAGCTGGAAGTAACCGCCACCCATCGGGATCGGGAGCTCGCCGCTACCAAACCCAATGTGCAGATACAGGGAGATCAAGCCATTTGGCACAACAAATGGATGGCAGCAGGTACCGAAGTGATCTGGGACATGGTTCACTACGACGTGCAGTTGATTGGCGGCATGGTGCTCCACAAAGGGAAAATCTCTGAAATGGGGACCGGGGAAGGAAAAACGCTTGTGTCTACCCTTCCCGCTTACTTAAATGCCCTTTCTGGACGTGGTGTACACTTGGTCACCGTCAATGACTACCTAGCCAAACGTGACTCCGAATGGAATGCACCCATATTTGAATTTCATGGACTTACCGTCGACTGCATCGACAAGTACCAGCCCAACTCCCCTGCGCGGAAAAAAGCCTATGCTTCGGATATCGTTTACGGTACCAATAATGAATTTGGCTTCGACTACCTCCGTGACAACATGGCGAGAGAGGCTGAGGACTTGGTGCAAGGCAAGCATCACTTCGCCATGGTCGATGAGGTGGACTCCGTCTTAATTGACGATGCCCGTACGCCTTTGATTATCTCTGGGCCTGTTCCTCGAGGTGATGTACACGAGTTTGATCAGATGAAGCCCCGCGTGGCCACCTTGGTGGAAGAACAACGCAAGTTGGTGCAGGGATTTTTGACTACAGCGAAAAAAGCGATAGCCGACGGCAACGAAAAAGAAGGAGGGCTAGCCCTTTTCAGAGCTTATAGAGGGATTCCCAAGTACAAGCCCGTGATCAAGTACCTCTCTGAACCAGGAATTCGCGTTATTCTTCAGAAAACAGAGAACCACTACCTTCAAGACAATAAGCGCAACATGCCTGAGGCTGATGAGCCGCTCTTGTTTACCATTGACGAGAAGACGAATGTGATCGATCTGACCGACAGAGGCATAGAGACCATGACTTCCAAGAATGAGGATCCGAGCTTCTTTATTCTACCAGATATAGGAATTGCTTTGGACGAATTGGAAAAAAGCAGCTCCTTGAACGAGACCGAAAAGTTGGCGCGCAAGGAAGAGGTGATCAAAGACTACGGCATCAAAGCTCAGCGTATCCATACGGTCAACCAGCTGCTCAAGGCCTATAACATGTTTGAGCGAGATACGGAGTACATCCTTGTGGATGGAAAGGTGAAGATTGTCGACGAACAAACTGGCCGTGTGATGGAGGGAAGACGCTACTCCGATGGGCTGCACCAAGCGATTGAAGCCAAAGAAAATGTAAAGGTAGAGGATGCTACTCAAACCTATGCGACCATCACCCTTCAAAATTATTTCCGCATGTACCACAAGCTAGCTGGCATGACGGGTACTGCCGAAACAGAGGCAGGGGAATTTTGGGAAATCTACAAGTTGGACGTGGTCGTCATCCCTACAAACAGAGGGGTCATCCGCCAAGACCGTGAAGACAAGGTTTACAAAACCGTACGTGAGAAGTTCAACGCCGTTACGGATGAAATCAATGAGCTTGTGGCACAGGGCAGACCGGTACTTGTGGGAACTACTTCCGTAGAAATCTCCGAGGTGCTCAGCCGTATGCTAACCTTGAAAAAAATCAATCACCAGGTTTTGAACGCGAAGCAGCATGCCCGTGAAGCGGAAATTGTGGCCGAAGCAGGCAAGCCTGGTACTGTGACTATTGCCACCAACATGGCAGGAAGAGGAACAGATATCAAGTTGACCCCAGAATCTCGAAAGGCAGGAGGCCTGGCCATCATTGGTACGGAGCGACACGAATCTCGCCGCGTAGACCGTCAGCTTCGAGGCCGTTCTGGCCGTCAAGGGGACGTGGGCTCCTCCCAGTTTTTTGTATCCCTAGAGGATAGCTTGATGCGTCTTTTTGGTTCGGAGCGTATTGCCAAGCTGATGGACCGCATGGGCTTGGAAGAAGGAGAAGTGATTCAACACAGCATGATCACCAAGTCTATCGAGCGCGCACAGAAAAAGGTGGAGGAAAACAACTTTGGAACGCGGAAGCGCTTGCTCGAGTACGACGACGTGATGAACTCCCAGCGGGAGGTGGTTTACAAGCGTAGAAGAAATGCACTTAAAGGAGATCGCCTAGAACTAGATATCCTTAACGTCCTCTTTGACGTGTGCGAAGGCCTGATCGCGGTGGGTAAATCCTCAGCCGATGCGGAAAACCTACGGATGAACATCTTTACTTCCCTTGGGGTTGATTTTTCTATCACGGATTCTGATCTAAAATCCAAAGATGGGGGCAAGCTTACCCAAGAGCTCTATGCCCTTGCTTTTGACTTTTACCAAAAGAAGAATGCACAGATAGCCCTAACAGCTCTCCCCGTGTTCAAGAATGTGCAGGAAGAGCGAGGCGGTACCGTCAAGGACATTATGGTGCCGATTACGGATGGGGTCAAGCAAATTGGGGTGGTGTGTAACCTAGAAAAAACTCTGCAAACAAATGGACAGGAGCTCGTTCGCGCCATTGAAAAGAATGTTTCGCTTGCGATCATTGACCAAAATTGGAAGGAACACCTTCGGGATATGGATGACTTGAAGCAGTCTGTTCAGAATGCAGTGTACGAACAAAAAGATCCGCTCTTGATTTACAAGTTTGAGGCCTTTGAGATGTTCAAGCGCTTTGTCGGTAAACTCAACGAAGACATGACGACCTTCCTTACCCGTGCTGACCTGCCCAAGCAGGATCCTGCACAGGTGCAGCAAGCGCCGCAACAACAGCGCGCTTCGGAATCACGTGTCCAAGCCTCCAAAGCAGAGGCTGGAAGTAGCCTTAATCCAGGGGCTAACAGAGCTGTTGCAGCAGCAGCAGGTAGACCCGCCCCCGATCCAGTTACGCCTCGAAAGGTGGGGAAGGTTTATGGAAGAAATGACAAGGTTTCGGTGCAGTACCGAGACGGCAGCAGCAAGTTGGATGTCAAATACAAGAGTGTAGAACAAGACATCGAACAAGGAAATTGTGTGGTTATAGAAAGGTGATGCCCATGAAAAATTTTTGGATCTTAGGAATCGTACTTTTGTTTTGGGCTTGCAAAATCAGCACTGGGCTTCCCCAAGTTGTAGCGGTGGACTATTCCAGATACAAAGAAGATTTGAGTGGAACTCTTCCCGAATTTCCTGATTACAAGCAGGCATTGCGGGAGGTGACCCCAGCCTTGCCAACCTCTTCCCAGGAAGTGGATGAGGTGCTCGGGCAAAAGCTGCGCAAGAATTACGAAAAAGCGAAGACGGAACCCTATTACAGCGGGTTTACGGTTCTTGTCTACTCGGGGGTAGACCGAAACGAAGCCTTTAAGACTAAAGATGCGCTTTCGCTTTTATTTCCAGACTTGAGTCCAGAAATGCAATACCAGCAGCCCCGCTATCTTGTGAAGGTGGGAACCTATGGGTTTAAAATTGAAGCTCAGCCCGTCTATTACCAACTCAAAACCCAATTTCCAGCATCACGCATAATTCAAGATCGGTTTTTAAGGAAAGAGTATACCACATCAACCCCCTCTAATGCTCAAGGACAGAATTAAATCCCTGGCACAAGCCTACAAGCAGGAGGTCATTGCCCTCCGTCGCCACCTTCACAGCCATCCGGAGTTGTCGTTCAAGGAATTTCAAACTGCAGCTTTCGTTGCGGACAAGCTGAAAGAAATCGGCATTACCCAGATTGAGTCTAAAGCAACAACAGGCTGGTGTGCACTCATTGAAGGAAAAAATCCAGGAAAAAAGGTAGTGGCCCTTCGTGCTGACATGGATGCCTTACCGATTATTGAAACGAATGAGGTGCCCTACAAATCTCAAAACCCAGGCGTGATGCATGCCTGTGGCCACGATGCGCATACTGCGGCGTTGCTAGGAGCAGCAAAAATCTTGTACGAGGTCAGAGACCAGTTTGAGGGGACGATCAAGCTAATTTTCCAACCGGGAGAAGAAATCATTCCTGGGGGAGCATCCCTGATGATCAAAGATAAGGTGCTCGAAAATCCCCGTACCAATTCGATTCTTGGACAGCATGTCATGCCCATGATTCCTGCCGGTAAGGTGGGCTTTCGTTCAGGGTTGTATATGGCAAGCGCAGATGAATTGTACCTGACCATCAAAGGGAAGGGAGGGCATGGGGCCATGCCTGAAACCTTCATTGACCCAGTCTTGATTTCCGCACATCTTTTGGTTGCCTTGCAGCAGATTGTTAGTCGCGTAGCCAATCCCAAGATCCCTTCTGTCCTTTCCTTTGGACGCGTGGAGGCCTTGGGAGCCACCAACATCATTCCAAACGAGGTCAAGATTCAGGGCACTTTCCGGACTCTTGATGAGGCCTGGAGAGCTAAGGCACATGAAAAAATGCGACAAATTGCCGAAGGAATCGTAGAGGGAATGGGCGGACAACTCGATTTTGAAATCCGAAAAGGCTACCCTTTTCTAAAAAATAATCCTGAATTGACGGCGCGATCCGTGGCTGCAGCCCAAACCTATTTGGGGGCGGAGAATGTGCTCGACCTAGATATTTGGATGGCCTCCGAAGACTTTGCCTATTTCTCTCAGGAGATTGATGGCTGCTTTTACCGGTTGGGCACGCGCAACGAAGCCCGAGGCATCACCTCAGGAGTGCATACGCCGACCTTTGACATTGAAGAGGAAGCTTTGGAAATCGGCACTGGGCTCATGGCCTGGTTGGCGGTATCCGAACTGGCTTCTACCTAACCCTATTTTCGTTCCCATGCTATGAAAAGAATCTATTCGATTTCGCTCGCCCTAACTTTAGTATTCACCCTAGGGACTACTCAAGCCTTTGCTTGGGGACAATTGGGACACTACCTGATTGGCTTGATGGCCGAGAAGCAACTTAAAAAATCCACGCGTAATAAAGTGAATAGTCTGCTCTATCCGGTTTCGCTCAGTAAAAGCGGCACTTGGATGGATGACATTCGTTCGGACAAAAGCTACGACTATGCCACAACTTGGCATTACCTAAACAGTAAAAATGGGGAGTACGATTCCAACACCCAGGAAAAAACTGGCGATGCCTACGAGGCGATTCAACGAATCAAAGCAGAGTTGAAAAAAGGAGGCCTGGATGCAAAAACAGAAGCTGAAAAGCTAAAAATGCTCATTCACATGATTGAGGATATCCACCAGCCGCTGCATGTGGGGACGGGCACCGACAAGGGAGGAAACGATGTGAAAATTGAGTTTTTTGGACAGCCAACTAACCTGCATTCGCTTTGGGATAGTGGCATGATCGATCGACAAGGGATGAGCTATACCGAATTGGGAGCCGAATTGTATCGTCGCATGACGCCTCAACTGCAAGCAAAGTATCGATCTGCAACGATGCAGGATTGGCTCAAGGAAGCGGTGAGCTATCGGCCTCAGGTGTACAATCTTCCAGAGAACAAAAAGATCAGCTACCCCTACTTGTACCAGAATTTTAGCATTGCTGAGGAGCGTTTGATTGCCGCAAGCGTACGTTTGGCGCAGGTATTGGAGGAGATTTATCCGTAACTTATTTTTTCCTGCTTTTGAACTCTGCAGAGGCCCCATCTAAAAATTCCACAAATGCAGCAATGTCGGTGTCATAGCCCCTTGGAGTAGCCAATAACTGCTCTTGGTGGTCCAAGATGACATAGTAAGGCTGGGCATTGTTGTTGAAGCGGGTAATTTGGAAGTCGGCATTTTGCTTGCCCAAGGTCTTTTTTACCTTTTCATCGTAGGTGGAGGTATACCACTTGGATTCTGGAAGTTCTAGCCGCTCGTCGATGTACAAGGCCACCATCACAAAGTCTTCCTTCAGGCGCTTTATTACCTGAGGATCCACCCATACATTTTCCTCCATCTTGCGACAGTTCACACAGCCATGTCCAGTGAAGTCGATGAGCAGGGGCTTTCCTTCCCGCTTTGCAGCAGCGAGGGCCTGCTCGTAGTCGAAGTAACCGGGGATGCCGTGCGGGATTTTGAGTAAGTCACCGTACAGCACCACTTCTGTAGAGGAGGATGCTTCGCTGCTTGAAGTGCTTCCAGACAGGCTAAATTGCTGTGTAGTGATCGGAGGCAGGTAGCCGCTGAGGAGTTTCAATGGAGCTCCCCAAAGCCCAGGAATCATGTAAACCACAAAGGTAAACGTGACTAATGCGAGTAGGAGTCGGGGCACCCCGAGATGCTCCATCTTGGAGTCGTGTGGAAGTCTGATTTTTCCCAGCAGGTAAAGCCCCAAGGCAGAGAAGATGACGATCCAAATGGCGAGGAAGATGTCCCGGTCCAAGATACCCCAGTGATACACGAGGTCTGCGATGGAGAGGAATTTGAAGGCCAAGGCCAACTCGAGGAAGCCCAAGACTACCTTTACGGTATTCAACCATCCTCCAGACTTGGGAAGGCGCTGCATCCATTCTGGGAAGATGGCAAATAGGGTAAAGGGTATGGCAAAGGCTAAGCCAAAAGAAAACATGCCCAAGACGGGCTTCACCAGTTCTCCCCCTGCGGAGGAAATCAAGATGGATCCGACAATCGGCCCAGTGCAAGAGAAAGATACGAGCACCAAGGTAAAGGCCATAAAGAATACACCTCCAAGCCCTCCTTTTTCTGCTTTTGCATCTATTTTGTTGACAAAGCTTGACGGCAGGGTGAGTTCAAACATCCCCAAAAAGGCCAAGGCGAAGACCATGAAAATGGCGAAGAAGAATACATTGGGTACCCAGTGGGTAGCCAACCAGTTTGCAAACTCGGGTCCCTGAATAGCGGCTACGGCGGTTCCGGCGATGGTATAAATGCCAATAATCGAAATGCCGTAGATAAATGCCTGCCGTATTCCTTCGGATCGTTTTTTAGCTCTTCCTGTAAAGAAGCTCACGGTCATCGGGATCATGGGAAATACGCAGGGGGTGATCAGCGCAGCAAGTCCGGCCAAAAAGGCCAGCACCATAAATCCAACTAGGGATTCCGATTCAGTGTCAACTGTAAAGGGGGCTTGTTCCGGCTCTGGAGTTCCTGGCCCTTGGGTAGAGTCCGCATTTTCCACCAGGGAACCCGCTTCCAATGCTGAGGGAGCAGTTGTGGAGGTATCGGCCTTCTGGGCTGGGCTAGTTTCTAACGGAACAATTGCAGCAGCTTTGGCCGTAAATCTGACTTCGATGTCTAGCTCGTAGTTGATGCACTGCCCAGTGACATCTGTACACATTTGGTACTCGAGTGAGCCCTTAACGATTCCTGCAGTGCTCAGTAGGGTGATGGGCTGCTCAAAGCGCCCTTTTCCCATAAAATAAGTGATATCCCCTTCCCATACCTCGTCATACTTCTTTCTGGCTTGGATACCTTGAAGCTTTCCGGCCACCGAAAAATCAGCCGACTTTGCAGGAATAAATTCAGTCAGTAAGGGGCCGAGATTCTTGTCGAAATCATTGGAATACACGTACCAGCCCATGGGAATTTGAGCTTCCATCACCAGCGTAGCGGGCTTGCCCACTTCGAGTTCCTTGCTCTCCAACCGGATGTTCCAAACAGGGGGCTTTACCAGCTGAGCCTGTGCCAAGGGGCTCAGGAGCAGGAGGAAAAGAGTAAGGAAGAAAAATTTATTTTTTAGGAGAAGGAACATGAAAAGCTGGGTTTACCTAGGAAAACAGCAAAGGGTACGCGATGGTTTCTCGTCGTCTAGTGAATCGGAAAATTTACTTTCCATGTGCGGTGCTAAAGTGTCTGAAAAAGGCAGCGATCGTCTCGATGCCAATGAAGTAGTTTTTCACCCCATAATGCTCGTTGGGAGAGTGAAGCGCGTCCGTATCCAAGCCGAAGCCGAAGAGGATCGGGTCCGAACCCAGTTCCTTTTGGAAGAGGGCCACGATGGGAATGGAGCCTCCCTCACGGGTAGGAATAGGTCGTTTGCCGAAGGTTTCCTTCATGGCCGCCTCAGCAGCTTGGTAGCCCAAGGAAGAATCCGACACCACGGCAGGTGCGCCCCCGTGATGGGCCTTTACCTTGACGGTGACGGAAGCCGGAGCAATAGCCTTGAAATGATTTTCAAAAAGAGTGGCAATTTCGTGCCAATCCTGATTGGGTACCAAACGCATGGAAATCTTGGCGGAAGCCTTGGAAGGAAGGACTGTTTTGGCTCCCTCACCGGTGTAGCCTCCCCAAATGCCGTTCACGTCTAGCGTAGGGCGTATGCCAATGCGCTCAATGGTGCTATAGCCGTTTTCTCCGTGTACGTCTTGTATATCTAGTTTGCCTTTGTATTCGGAAAGATCAAAAGGAGCCTCGTTGAGGCGCTGACGCTGGGTAGCACTTAGCTCCTGTACCTTCTCGTAAAACCCGGGGATAGTGATGTGCTCATTTTCATCCTTAAGGGAAGCGATCATCTTGCACAGCACATTGATCGGGTTGGCCACTGCTCCTCCATAGGTACCAGAGTGCAGGTCCCGGTTGGATCCGGTCACTTCCACCTCCATGTAGGCCATGCCGCGAAGTCCTACCGTGATGGAAGGATCTTGCATGCCAATCATGTGCGTATCAGAAATCAAGATGACATCGGCACGGAGACGCTCCTTGTTGGCCAGGACAAAGGTGTCCAAGTTGTCCGAACCAATCTCTTCTTCCCCTTCAATCATAAATTTGACATTGCAAGGAAGAGCTCCTGTTGCCATCATCGCTTCGAAGGCTTTGATGTGCATGTAAAACTGTCCTTTGTCGTCTGCTGCGCCACGTGCAAAAATGGCTCCTTCCGGATGGATGGCCGTCTTTTTGAGTACGGGTTCAAACGGAGGAGAATCCCAGAGTTCGTAGGGATCTGCGGGCTGCACGTCGTAGTGGCCATAGACGAGTACCGTTGGGAGTGCTGGGTCAATCATTTTTTCCCCATAGACGATCGGATAACCGGCAGTCTCACAGATTTCAACCGTTTCTGCGCCTGCTTTTTCTAAAGCTTCTTTGACAAAGTGAGCTGCTGCGACGACATCCTGTTTAAACTTGGGGTCAGCACTTACCGAAGGGATACGGAGTAGATGGAAGAGCTCCTGTAAAAAGCGATCTTTATTTTTTTCAAGGTAGGAAGCTACTGACATGGAGAAAGTCTTGAGGTGAATTCGTCTCAAAATTATCCCTTTCGAGCCAATTTTCCTTCTTTTTTCCTTCTTTTGTATCTCTACACCTTCGGCAAAAACTCCCTACCATGAAAGCAGTTGTATGTTCCCAGTTTGGACTTCCTGATACCTTGAAGGTACAGGACATCCCCACGCCTGTTCCTAGTCCCAAGCAGGTGTTGATTGCCGTGGAGGCCTGTGGAGTAAATTTTCCAGATGTCTTGATCATCCAAAACAAGTACCAGTTTACCCCCGAACTACCCTTTTCTCCTGGTGGAGAGGTGGCTGGTACTATTGTGGAATTGGGCGATGAGGTACAGGGATTGATGTTAGGTCAACGGGTGCTTGCGCTTTGCGGGTGGGGAGGTTTTGCTGAGAAAGTAGCCGTAGATCTGGATCGGGTATTTCCCATACCTCAAAGCCTCTCTGCCGAGGTGGCGGCAACGACGCTGTATACCTACGGCACTTCCTACCATGCGCTGAAAGATAGAGCCCTGCTTCAGACAGGAGAAACATTGCTAGTTTTGGGTGCTGCTGGAGGCGTGGGCTTGGCGGCAGTCGAACTAGGAACTTTGATGGGCGCTCGGGTGATTGCAGCAGCTTCGACAGAAGAAAAACTAGCCCTTTGCCGCGAAAAAGGGGCAATCGCAACGATCAACTACGAAACAGAGGACTTAAAAACTCGAATCAAAGAGTTGACTGGAGGGAAGGGAGTGGATGTAGTTTACGATCCTGTGGGAGGAAAATTTTCGGATGCAGCCTTGCGAGGAATGGCCTGGAAGGGGCGCTATTTAGTGGTAGGCTTTGCCAATGGAGAGATCCCCAAGCTCCCAATGAACCTCCCCCTATTGAAAGGATGTGCAGTAGTGGGGGTGTTTTGGGGTCAGTTTGCCAAGTTGGAACCCAAGGCAAGCCTTCAGAATACCCGGCAGCTACTTACTTGGATTCAAGAAGCTGCGATCGCCCAGCATGTGGGCAAAAAATACAGACTTGACGAGGCTCCCCAGGCACTTCAAGACTTGTTGGATCGGAGGATGCTGGGGAAGGGAGTAGTTTTAATTTAGTAGCCAGTCGTCAGTATCAAGTAGCAAGATTGTACGAAGTACCAAGTACAATGTACCAAGAATTTAAGTAGCAGAATTGTATACTAGTACGAATCCCTACTTAGTACTTCGCCTGCCTGCCGCATGCAGGTACCTGGTGCTTTGTACATTTTCAGTTCGTATTTCGTAGCTCGTACCTCGCACTTTCCTCCCTACTTTGTACTTTGTACCTTGTACTTAGTACAATCCTTTACAAATAGGCCCCCGTAAAATTACCTTTCTCCTTGGCTAGGTCTTCAGGGGTGCCGGCAAAGGTCAGGTGTCCCCCTTTATTTCCACCTTCAGGCCCCAAGTCGATTACCCAATCAGCACATTTGATCACCTCGGTGTTGTGCTCGATGATCAGTACCGAGTGCCCCTGCTCAATGAGGGCATTGATGCTGTGCAGCAGCTTGCTGATGTCGTGAAAATGCAAGCCCGTAGTGGGCTCGTCAAAAATAAATAGGATGTGATCCCCCGTTTTGGTGCCTCCCTTGCCTAGGAAGGAAGCAAGCTTCACGCGCTGTGCCTCACCACCGGAGAGCGTATTCGAACTTTGACCCATCCCAATGTAGCCCAATCCTACTTCCTGCAAGGGGAGCAGGCGATTGACGAGCTGGGACTTTCCGCTGAAAAAATCGATCGCTTCATCAATCGTCATTGCAAGCACGTCGGAGATATTTTTGTCATTGTAGGTCACCTCTAAAATCTCATTCTTGAAACGCTTTCCTTTGCAGGACTCGCAGGCGAGGTGAATGTCTGCCATAAACTGCATTTCCACCGTCACGTTTCCTTCTCCTTGGCAGGCTTCACAGCGCCCCCCATCCACATTGAAGGAGAAAAAGGCAGGCTTGTAGCCCCGCTGCTTTGAGAGGGGCTGCTCTGAAAATAGGGTGCGGATCACATCATAAGCCTTTACGTAGGTGACCGGGTTGGAGCGCGAAGACTTGCCGATGGGGTTTTGATCTACAAACTCCACTTGAGTTACCTTTTTGTAATCCCCTTCGAGTTTATCGTACTTCCCCGTCTCGTCCATTACCGTGCCCAGCAATCTTCCTAGGGCAGGATATAGGATTTTCTTAACGAGCGTGGACTTGCCTGAGCCTGATACGCCAGTGATGACAGTAAGCGTATGTAGAGGAAATTGTACGGTAAGATTTTTCAGGTTGTTTTCGCGGGCGCCTTTCACCCAGATGGAATCTTTCCAAGTTCGATTGGCTGTCTTGTTAAATATTTTTTCCTCGCCGCGAAGGTATTTTGCAGTGTAGGTTTGTCCATGGGCGATCAACTCTTCAATACTCCCCTGAAAGAGTAATTCGCCCCCCTTTATCCCTGCTTCGGGACCAATGTCAATAATTTGGTCAGCGGCTTTCATTACTTTTTCCTCATGCTCCACCACAATGACGGTATTTCCGAGATTTTTCAAGGCTTTGAGCACCTCGATCAGTCGGTCGGTGTCTCGCGGATGAAGGCCAATGCTGGGTTCATCCAAGATATACATGGAGCCTACTAGGGCCGAACCCAATGAGGTGGCAAGTTTGATGCGCTGGTATTCGCCCCCGGAAAGGCTGGAGGTAAGTCGGTTGAGCGTCAAGTAGCCGAGTCCTACCTGGTGCATAAACTCCAATCGGCTGCTGATCTCTTTCAGGAGTCGGTTGGCCAATTTAGTTTCGTGTGCAGAAAGCTTAATCGTCTGGAAAAAGTGGAGCGCATCTTCAATTGGCATCAAGACCAGATCTATAATGGACTTTCCGGCGATTTTTACGTAAGATGCATCCTTTCGCAAGCGTGTGCCGCGGCAATCTGGACAGGCCGTCCGCCCCCGGAAGCGGGAAAGCATCACTCGATATTGAATTTTATAGGTTTTCGTTTCAAGGTCTTCGAAAAAGGCATTCAGTCCCTGGAAATACCCGTTTCCTGTCCAAATTAACTCCTTTTCTTTCTCCGTGAGGTCGTTATAAGCCCGGTGAATTGGAAAATTAAAGTCGATGCCTTTTTTCAACAAAGGCTCCAACCAGCCTCTTCCACTTTCTCCTCTCCATGGAGCAATGGCTCCCTCGTACACCGAAAGTTCCTTGTCGGGGATGACCAGGTCATGGTCGATGCCTAACACGGTGCCAAAGCCTTCGCAGCGTTTGCATGCTCCATAGGGATTATTGAAGGAGAAAAAGTTGACTGAAGGAAGTTCAAAATTTATTCCGTCCAACTCAAACCGATCTGAAAAGGTACGGGCTTCAATGCCGGCTAAAGTTATTTTACAGCTACCATGCCCCTCAAACAAGGCGGTTTGGATGGAGTCTGAAAGTCTAAATTGGTTGTCTTCGTCTTCTTTCTGGACAGTCAAGCGATCAATCAGAATTTCATAGGTGCCTTTCTCGATTTTCCCTCGCTCCAACAGTTCTTCCAAAAGCAAAACTTCCCCATTCTTCAGCACGCGGGTGTATCCTTTCTGAAGCAGTAGCTCCAGCTCTTTATCTAGTTTCCGATCTCCATTGGGTTGCAGCGGACAGGAAACAATCACTTTGGATCCTTCATCGAAGGAATGCACAAAATCTACAATATCACTTACGGTATGGTGCTTGACCTCTTTACCAGAAATGGGAGAGTAGGTTTTGCCTACCCGCGCAAAAAAGAGTTTTAGGTAATCGTAGATTTCGGTGGTAGTGCCTACCGTGGAGCGCGGGTTTTTGGTGCTCACCTTTTGTTGGATCGCAATAGCGGGAGAGACACCCTTGATGTATTCCACCTCGGGTTTCTCCATTCTGCCTAGAAATTGGCGGGCATAGGAGCTCAAACTTTCCACATACATGCGTTGTCCCTCTGCAAAGAGCGTATCAAAGGCCAAGGAGGACTTGCCAGAGCCCGACAAGCCCGTGATGACCACAAAGGCATTTCTCGGGATGGCGACACTCAGGTGTTTGAGGTTGTTGACCTGAGCATTTTTAATCAAAATAAAGTCCCTAGGATCTAGGGAGTCGATGTCTTGGGAAGCGGGTAAAGTACGCAGCGTCATAAAGTGCAAGTTAACAATCAAACCTGGCAAGTGAAGGAAATGTTGCCCCACCCAGATAAATTTGGCTTGGAGCAACTAAAATTTACTGCCGGTTAAGGTTTTCGCCTGTCAAATTTATCCCGTTCTTCGTAGCATGGATTTTGAATTTCTCCGTATGGGCTTGGTAGAAGGCCTACAGCAACTTAGTTGGCTGGAGGGGGTAGCGGTATTTATGGGGATTCTATCCGTGTATTTTTCCACGAAGCAGCACATTTGGGTGTATCCCACAGGCATCGTCTCGGTGCTGATGTATGTGTGGATTTGCTTTGACTATGGGCTCTACGCCGATATGGGCATCAATGCCTACTATTTTGGGATGTCTATCTATGGATGGTACCTATGGAATACCCCAAAAAAAGGGGGTGAGGCCTTAGCCGTCACCTGGCTCGATGGAATGGGCTGGCTGGTATCCTTGGCCATTTTTGTGGGTTCTTTTCTGCTTTTGGTTTTTGTTTTGCTTGAATTTACAGACAGCACCGTTCCCTACTGGGATTCCTTCACGACTGCTTCGGCCTTTGTAGCCATGTGGCTGATGGCGAAGAAAAAAGTGGAGAGCTGGTTTTTTTGGATTTTAACTGACCTGGTATCTATGCCCCTCTATTTTCACAAGGGGCTTTTGCTTACTTCTTTTCAGTATCTTTTTTTCACGGGCCTAGCCATTGCAGGTCTCTTGACTTGGATCAAAGCTTTCAAAGCTCCTACCCATGCCTAAGCGAATTTTGATTTTGGGTCCTGAGTCCACGGGCAAAAGTACCCTTGCTGAGAAGCTGGCCCAGCACTATGCGGAGCCCTGGGTGCCTGAAGTGGCCAGAGCCTATCTTGAGGGGCTGAACCGACCCTACACCTACGAGGACCTGCTTTCCATCGGGAAAAGGCAAATGAGCCTAGAAGACGAACTGGTCTCAGTTGCCAAGCACTTCCTTTTTTGTGATACCGACCTTCGCGTGATACAAGTCTGGTCCCAACACCGGTATGGAAAAGTAGATCCCTGGGTGCTGGAGGAAATCGCTCGGCGAACCTACGACCTCATTCTTCTCTGTGCTCCCGATCTTCCCTGGCAGGCTGATCCGCTACGGGAGCATCCGGAATTGGAGATGCGGCAGGAGTTTTTTGAAGTTTACCAGCAACTCACCGAAGCGAGTGGATTTCCTTGGATCCTCATTTCTGGGGAAACAGCCGAAAGGCTGAGCGCTGCCATTCGGGCGGTAGCTGACTTGGAAAAAGAATAGGAGTTGTCTTTGGAAGGGAGAATAGCCTTATTTCCTACCCTTTTCTGCTTCCTTCTTATGTGGATAACTTCTTATTTTCCCATAGAATGTTTGGTGATAAATCGGTAGGTAGCCTCAAAAGCCTTGACCCAATTTTGGTGAAGCAAAAAAGCATGCACCTCATCGGGAAATACGAGCATCTCCACTTCTACCCCTTGCTTTCTCAATACTTCTGCTAGCTCCACACTTTCGGAAAAGAGCACGTTGCGGTCGTCATCGCCGTGGATAAGAAGGACCGGATCTTTCCAGTTCTGTACATGAGACATAGGAGAAGATCGGAAAGCTAAATCGGCCATTTCTGGAAATTTCTCGGGAGCATACCAGGGAGCAAAAACAGGGATATCCTTATTCCAATTGTGAACCCCATGGATGTCTACGCCTACGTGGAACTTTTCAGGGGCCTGGGTCAGTGCATGGGCGGTCAAGTACCCTCCGTAGCTTCCACCCCAAGGGGCAATCCGGCCAGCATCCACATCGGATCGGGAAGCCAAAAAATCTGCTGCTGCCAAGACATCCTGCACCTCGCTAGCGCCTCCAGCCCCGAAGTTTTTCTCCTCTCTAAAGTCCATTCCATAGCCGATGCCGCTGCGGTAGTTGAGGGTCAACGCGATGTAGCCTTGAGAGGCAAAGTACTGCTGCGCGCCATAGGTATGGGAATAGTACAGCCCATAGTTGTAGCCCAAGAGCATCTGCCTGCGGCTGCCCCCATGCATGAAAATGACGGCAGGGTACTTTTTCTTGTGGTCGTAGTTTGCAGGGAGAAATAGTTGGGCGGAGGTTTTGAACCCGTCTTTTGCTTGTATAGTGAGTGCTTCTGGTTTGCTGAAGGTCTTTGGAAATTCCTTGGGGAAGCGAGCTTCTGCAAGCAGTTTACTGCCACCCGAAAGGTGAAGTGTAGGCCAGCCCGGCTGATTCCAGTTGGACTCGAAACAAGCCCATCCCTTTTCTAGTGCTACCGGAGCCCAAGAGATACTTTCTGGATTGGAAAGCAGCTTCATTTCCAGTGTGGATAAGTCGAGCAGCGACACCTGACGTCGGTCAATATTGCCAATATTGTGGGTAACGAGCAGGTCTTTCTTGGTGTAGGAAGTTTGCACCCATTCGACTTGTCCTTCACCCGGACTGAGATGCTTTACCTGCTTTGTTTTTGGGTTGACGGCATAGAGCTGCATCCAGTTATTTTTTTCCCAGGGAAAGACCAGTTGCCCATTGGGCGTCCACCAGAGGCGCTCTGAGGATGCTGGCAGGTCGTCCACTAGCACAGATCCTCTGCCGGGATCTGCTTTCCAAACTTCCTCTGCCGTCATGGTTGCGACTTGAAGGACGCGGATACTCCAAGGATTGGCTTCCGTCAAGGAGGTGAAGGGGAGATGATTCAAAATGTTTGGTACGCGCAAGTAGGCGAGTTGGGTTCCATCTGGGCTCCAGGCTGGGTAGCTATCGTGGTCTAAACTTGTTTCTGGAAAGAGGAGGCTCTTTTTTTCTAAGTTCCAAAGGCCCACAAAGGAGTGGTCGGTGCGTGCCGACACAAAGGCCAGGTGGGCGCCATCGGGGGAAAAGGCCAGATTGGACGAGGCGCCTCTAGCGATAAATAGGGGCTTGCCTGTTTGCCCGCTGCTGTCGGACAGTGCTTTTAAGTATACTTCCCCACCCTGCAAAAAGGCTACCTGCTTGCCATCAGGGCTAAACACCGGGGAGGCACCCAAGGAAAACTCCCGACTTTTCCCTGTTTCCAACTGGACAACATGAATCTTCTTTTGGGTGTTTTCCTGCAGTTGGGCCGGATTGGCCGCATAGCCAGAGGAGTTTTTGGGATTTCCGCGAACTACCAGTAGGGAACTCCCATCGGGAGAAAAAACCAAAGGCCCTAGATCCACGCCTTGGTCTCCTTTGTACTGTGTCAGCTGCTGCGCCTCATAATTGGGGGCTTTGGCATAAAATACATTGCGCTCTCCTTTGTCGTTGAACACCCAAGCCACCGCCTTGCCGTCTGCAGCTGCAGTCATGTGGGTAGGAAAGGCAGCCGAGAGGTAGTCACCGAGTTGCTGGGCCATCCCCTGGAAGGAACAAAAAAGGACAGAAAGGAGAAGCAGGAAATTTTTCATGGGAGCAGGTTTTGGTATAAGGTACAAAATCTCTTTAATTTCCAAAAAAAAGCAAGATGCGACCGCTAGCCTTAGTACTAGTTTCTACACTGATTTTGTGGAGCACCGCGGCAGTGGGGCAACAGAAAAAGCTCGTTTTCATTATTCTAGATGGCATTCCCGCTCAGGATCTGGAGCGGGTGGAGACCCCAAATCTAGACCAAATCGCTCAGCAAGGAGGATATGCTCGCGCGTATACCGGAGGCCAAAACGGAGGATATTCTGAATCTCCTACCATTTCTGCTGTCGGCTATAATTCTATTTTGACAGGTACTTGGGCAAATAAGCACCAAGTTTGGGGTAATGGAATCGAATCCCCTAACTACCAGTACTGGACAATCTTCCGACACCTCAAAGAAGCCCGTCCCGATGCCAAAATGGCTATTTTTTCTACCTGGCAGGACAACCGTACAAAGCTTCTAGGAGAAAACCTCCCTCAAACAGGCTTCTTGAAGTTAGACCGAGCGGTGGATGGCTTGGAGCTAGATACGCTACGCTATCCCCACGATTCCCAGTCGGACTACATTCACCAAATTGACCAACAAGTAGCCCAAGAGGCGGCAACTTACCTAAGCACCCAAGGTCCAGACTTGACCTGGGTGTACTTGCAGTACACCGATGACATGGGACACAAATTTGGGAGAAGTGAGGCGCTGGACGCTGCCATCCGCAAAGCCGATGTGCAGCTAGGGCTGATTTGGCAAGCCATCAAACAACGGCAGCAGGAGTCAGGGGAAGACTGGCAACTTTGGGTCACGACGGACCACGGACGCAAAGAGCCGGAGGGTAAAGGCCATGGTGGGCAGTCTGAGGCGGAGCGTGAAATTTGGATCGCTACCAATGCCAGGGACCTAAATTCTCATTTCTTTTCTGGGAAAGCGGCTCATGTTGACCTGCTCCCTTCTTTTTTTCGATTTTATAACTTGGTGGTTCCGGAGTCTCGGGAACAGGAACTAGATGGATATCCCTTGACCGGTCCGCTATCATTTACAGAACTAAGCCTTGAGGGAAGTGACACGAACCAAAAACTTACCTGGAAGGCGAGCTCCTCGGAAGATCTCTTGAAAGTATACTGGAGCCCTACCGACCATTTTGCCGAAGGAGGGCAGGACGAGTATTTTTTCCTAGGGGAGGGGCCTTCCGACGCAAAGCAGTATGTGCTTCCTTCTGAGCTGGGCAAAAAGTCGTTTTTCAAGTTGCTGGTGGTGGGGAAACACCACAGTGCAAACACCTGGAAGGTGTCTGGAAATTATAAAAAAGACTCTCCCGTTAAGGACAATTCTATTTCTCATTTTGAGAGAATCCCCCCTACCCCCTTGTAAGGGGGAGTTGCCCAAATAGGTCTTCAAACAAATATTTTTAACTCCATAATTTATGTTTGAGGAGCTCCAGGGTGTGATTCCCCCTTTAAAGGGGGCGAGGGGGATTTAGAAGTCGAATATTGAAAAATCTTCAAAGAAAAAACACAAAAAGAGAGGCTGCCTTCTTCAAGACAGCCTCTCTTTGTACGATTCATCATTTCTTTACCAGTAACTAAAGAGAATAAATTTTGAGGTTCAATTCAGTTAGCTGTTGACCGTGGACTGTGGACGGTTGACCAATTAATTCACCCCTCCTTTTCTTGTCGGAGATCTTTTTGCAGGCCATTCTGCCGGTTCGCCGGTGCGGTCATTGATAGGAATGCGCTGCTCACGCGATACCAAGCCTTCTTCTTCTGAGGCCATGTATACGAGGATGGCAGTGAGGATTACATTTTGTCGCACGTCGTCAAAGACAATCTTGTCGTAGGTGTCCAAATTGGTATGCCAGGTATAGTTAAAATAGTTCCAAGGCAAAGCGCTCAAGTTGAAGGCAGGGACACCCGCTGCCACAAATGCTACGTGGTCTGTACCTCTCGAAGCAGGGTTGCCTGGAAACTCGGTCTGCAAATCCTGGGTAATGTTTCGTGGTACCTTGTTGAGCCAACGGCCCAGGTATTCGTAGCTATCCACATAGCCTTGACCGGAGATATTGGCAATACGACCGGTTCCATTGTCCTGGTTGAAGAGGGCTTGTATCTTGGAGATCATCTCAGGATGATCTTCCACAAAGGCACGCGAACCATTGAGTCCTTGTTCTTCAGATCCCCAGTGGCCTACCAAGATGGTACGCTTTGGGTTGGGATACACCTGCTTCAAGACGCGCATTACTTCCATCATCAAGATGGTGCCGGTACCATTATCGGTAGCGCCAGTGCCTCCATCCCAAGAGTCAAAATGGGCAGACAGCATTACGTATTCATCTGGTTTTGTACTTCCCTTGATTTCAGCTACGGTATTGTAAGTTGGCTGCATGCCAGTTTCTTTGGACTGGGCATTCAGGTGCAGCTGAGGTTTTTTACCACTTTCTGCCAATCGATAGAGTAGGCCGTAGTCTTCTAGGGAAATATCTACTGTAGGGACCTTCTTGGTGGAGGCAGAAAAGATTTTGTTCGCACCAAAAGCATTGGACCAATTGGAGGTGAGGATGCCTGCGGCGCCTGCATTTTCAAGTGCTAGGGGAAGCTGGTTGCGGTTTTTGCCAGTAGTCTGAAGACGTTTGGCCCAGGAGGCATTGATGGCAGTACGCTCAGTTTTCATTTTTTCAAAGGAGGCTGGCGTTCCGTGTTCCTCCCAGTTGTCATCCGGGCGTCCGGTAGGCTGGGGTACAGAGATCATCACATACTTGCCTTTTACAGTAGGAAGCCACTTCTGAAAAGCAAGGGAGTCGGCAAATTCAGGAAGAATCACTACTTCACCTTTTACTCCTCCCTGGGGAGAGGATGGGCTCCACGCTAGCTGGGTGCCGGCCAAGGACTTGGTCCAAGGAGCAATGAGGTCGATGTGGGTGGTGCCTCTTTCCCAGCCTCTCCACTCGCCCCACTTTTCGTTGCGGGCAGGGATGCCCCAACTCTTGTAGGTGGTGACGGCCAAGTCATGGGCCTTTTGCATTTGCGGGGAGCCGACCAATCGTGGGCCTACTCCATCCATGATTTCATGGGCAAGAACTTCTAGTTTAGAATTTTGGGTTGCTTCTTTGATGATGGCATCGATGACTGGATTTTGTGCCTGTAGCTGCACAGAAACAAAAAACACGAGCCCGAGGAACCAGCTGTTGTGGATTTTCATAAGGGGATTGTTTAATTGTTAAAACTAGGAATTAACTTCAAATTTGTTCAAACCGCTGGTGGATAATTCAGGAAAGTCGGTCAACAGTTGACAGTTCACGGTCCACGGCAGATCCTGGACTCCATAAAATTTGTTGTGAACAACCTACTTTAGTTGAATTCCAAATTGCTGTCGTCTGTTAACCGTCGACTGTTGACCAACTTTTTTTCGTCCATTTGTCTAAAACAGGATGGATTTTTCTTTCGCTTCCAGTTTCTTTACATAACAATACCCCAGATCCCTCCTAAAAATGGCGAAAGCAGCAGTTCAAGAATACCTAAAAAAGGCCCTAGCCGAAAATTCGGGCCCCGAAGCGCTTGTTTGGCTAGAGGAGCAATCCCAAAAAATCACCCATTCGACTAGCCTGAATGCCTTTTTTTTGGCCTTCTCTAAGGCTTCCCGTCACTTTAAAAAAGAAACGCTTTCATCGGAGCTTGGAGCAATTTCTCTCGACGAATCTGGCATGCTCCCATTTTCTCCCAGCCATTGGGACAGTTTGCAAGCCGCCCGAACCTTCCTTTTACTGCAGCTACCCCAAGAAAAAACCAGTTGGATGACGACCGTACAGCAGCTTTTTGAAACTGCAGACATGCACGAGCAGCAGGCCATGTATGCGGCTCTGCCCCTATTGCCTTTTGCGGAAGACCTCCTACCGCGTGCCATCGAAGGTTGTCGCACCAACATGTCGCTGGTCTTTGATGCCATCGCCTTAAACAATCCCTATCCGGCTCGGTTTTTTCCTGAGGCCAACTGGAACCAGTTGGTCTTAAAAGCCATCTTTATGCAGCGCCCGCTTTACCTTATCCAAGACCTAGACCGGCGATGCAATTCGGCGCTTGCAGCAATGGCTACTGACTTTGCACACGAGCGCTGGGCAGCCGGAAGAGCGGTAATGCCAGAAGTATGGCGTCTTCTCGTGCCATTTATAGGTTCCCAGTACCTGGATGATCTGAAAAAAGTGTTGGCCTCCAACGATGTTTTGGAACAAAAAGCCGGGGCTTTGGCGGCTTACCAGACTAGCTTTTCCCCCGCAAAGGATCTTTTGGCAGCCTATCCTAAGCATCAGGAGGCCTGTGCCAACGGAGCCTACCGCTGGGAAGACCTAGGAATAGAATTTCAAAAAAATCGAGTTTAATCGCTCCTCAACCCGTAAATTCACCCACTTACCCCAGAATATGCCCATGGAAATGTACATAGATCCCCACATTCACCTGGTTTCCAGGACCACTGACGATTACGAAGCCATGCGTAAGGCAGGCATTGTGGCTACGATCGAACCCGCATTTTGGCTGGGGCAGCCCCGCACCGAGGTGGGATCCTTCAAAGACTATTTTTCTACACTAGTAGGTTGGGAGCGTTTTCGTGCTAGCCAGTTTGGGATCGTCCACTACTGCACCATGGGCCTCAATTCTAAAGAAGCCAACAATGTGGCTCTGGCTGAACAGGTAATGGAGCTTCTTCCCCTTTATGCAGGTAAGGAAGGGGTGGTCGCTATCGGCGAAATTGGCTACGACGACCAAACTGAAGCCGAGGATCGATTTTACAGACTACAACTGGAGCTGGCTAAGGAGGTAGAGCTACCCGTCTTGATCCATACGCCCCACCGAGACAAGAAGAAGGGCACCACTCGCTCCATGGATGTGGCGGTGGAACACGGTATGGATCCGTATTGGGTGGTAGTGGATCACAACAACGAGGAAACAGTCAAAGAGGTGCTTGATCGCGGCTTTTGGGCAGCTTTTACCATATATCCACATACCAAAATGGGTTCCGAGCGCATGGTTGAAATCGTCAAGCAGTATGGTCCGGAGCGCATCATTGTGAACTCTGCGGCAGATTGGGGCATTTCAGATCCCATTGCGGTACCAAAAACTGCCGCGCTGATGCGGAAAATGGGAGTACCGGAAGAGCATGTTCGCTTGACTACTTACCAAAATGCGCTCACTGTATTTGGCCTGAGCGGGCAGATGCACGAGGACGATTGGCTCAAGGCAGCGCCGATAGATCAAACCAAAAAACTGGGTGGCAACTCTGTACTTCGTGGGGGTCAGGTACCGCGCGTAGAGGGTTCTGAGGACCGAGTAGAAAACTAGACTATGGCCAATTCCAAGATTTTCGCCTACCTCCAGCTAACTCGGCCGGCCAATGTGGTCACGGCTGTGGCAGATATTTGGGCGGGATTTGCGATTGCAGGAGCTTGGGATGCCATGGCGACCAATTGGATTTATGGCGACCAGGACTTCTGGTGGAATTTGCTTTGGCTTTCGTTGAGCACCATCGGATTGTATGGTGGAGGCGTGGCTTTCAACGACATTGCCGATGCGGAATTGGATGCCGTTGAGCGCCCCGAGCGCCCGATCCCTAGTGGACGAGTTTCCAAAAAAGGAGCAATTGGGATGGCTTCGCTCCTGCTTCTGGGAGGAATTGCCTGCGCTTTTCAAGTGAATATTTGGGCAGGAGGACTTGCGATAGCCGTTGCTTCCTGTGCCTTGCTGTACGATTACTGGGGCAAGCACCAGCAGGTATTTGGACCGATCAATATGGGATTGTGCCGCAGTGGAAACCTCCTTTTGGGGATTTCGGTAGTTCCTGCATTGCTGAATACTACCTGGTATTTGGGCTTGTTTCCACTGGTCTATGTAGCGGCTATCACTATCATTAGTAGAGGAGAGGTGCATGGAAAAAATAGGAATGCGTTATTTCTGGGTGCAGGAATGTACGCTTCCATCTTTGTAGCGATCTTTTTTTTAGCATACGAGAAGAGTCCGGGATACCTCCAGATTTTGCCTTTTTTAGTCTTTTTGGGTTACCGACTATTTCCTCCACTCCTGCAAGCAATACGAACTCAAGAGCCTAGGTACATCGGCAAGTCGGTCAAAGCAGCGGTGCTTTCGCTGATTGTGGTCAACGCTTCCTTGGCTACCGCCTTTTCTGGCTGGCCCATTGGACTCTTGATTTTGGTGCTTTTACCAATTTCTCTCGGCCTAGCCAAAAAATTTGCAGTGACCTAAGCGATAAATAATTCAATTTCTTTCACATCTTGCCAATCTAGACGAGCAATACCCACCCAATATGCCTACGATTATCCAACAATCTTTCTCGGTACCCTTTCGCTACCCGGTTGTATTCACGGAGAACTTGTTTGCGGAAAGCCAGACTCTATTTGTAGATCAATTTCCAGAAGGCGAACTTGCTCGTGTATTTTTTGTGGTGGATTCTGGGGTGGCGGCATGCCATCCAGGGTTAATCCAGAAGCTTAAAAATTATGTTGCTGCTTATTCCTCTCGGATAGCTCTCGTAGCTGAGCCCCTGCTTGTTGCTGGTGGAGAAGCCTGTAAAAATGACCCCGATGCTTACCAGCAGGTGGTGGAGGCCACAAATAGCTTTGGCATAGATCGGCATTCCTACATCGCTGCAATAGGCGGTGGAGCTGTACTCGATATGGTGGGATTTGCAGCAGCGATCTCCCATCGGGGAATCCGCCTGATTCGCATCCCTACTACAGTTTTGTCCCAAAATGATTCGGCGGTAGGGGTAAAGAATAGTATCAATGCCTTCGAAAAGAAAAACTACCTGGGCACCTTTACCCCACCCTTTGCCGTGCTTAATGACTTTACCTTTTTAGAAAGTTTGGAAGATCGGGATTGGGCTTCGGGGATCTCTGAGGCCATTAAGGTGTCTTTGATCAAGGACCTGGAGTTTTTTGAGTGGCTAGAAAAAGAAGCCCCCGCACTTGCGAGGCGAGAGATGGAACCCATGAAGGAGCACATCATTCGTAGTGCAAAACATCATATGGCGCACATTGCTGGCGCAGATCCTTTTGAGTTTGGTTCGAGTAGGCCTCTAGACTTTGGGCATTGGGCGGCACACAAACTTGAAAAATTGAGTGATTTTCGAATTCGCCACGGAGAGGCAGTTGCCATAGGCATTGCATTGGATTCGGCCTATTCCTTTTTGCAAGGGCGCATCGGAGAAGGGGACTTGATTCGTATTTTCAAATTGTTTCATACATTGGGGCTTTCTCTTTATGCCCCTGAACTTCAAGAAGAAGCATTGCTTCAAGGCTTGAAAGAATTTCAAGAGCACCTAGGAGGCAAGCTGACGATCATGTTACTCGATGCCTTGGGAACAGGCGTGGAGGTGCATGAGATGGATTCTAAATTGATTGTAAAAGCCTTACATCTCCTCAAGAACTGGGAAGACCGGCATGCGCTCCGGTGATGCGCTAATTTTGCCTATGAACATCAAGGACCTCCACTTAAGTTATTGTAGCAACATCCATGCAGGGGAAACTTGGGATGCCACTTTTCAAAACTTGAAAATTTATATTCCAGAAGTGAAAAGTCGCTTGGGGTATAAAGGAAAATTTGGAATTGGTCTTCGTCTCTCTAAGGAAGCCTCGGTGGTATTGGAGCGGCCTGAACGACTCCAGGAATTTCAGGAATGGCTCAAAAAAACCCAGGCGTATGTGTACTCGCTCAACTGTTTCCCTTACGGAGGCTTTCACCGTACCAAGGTGAAGGAACAGGTACATGCTCCCGATTGGACCACGGAAGCAAGGTTAGCTTATACCCTCCGATGTTTCAGAATTTTGGCCCAGCTGCTTCCCGAAGGAGTAGAAGGAGGAATTTCCACCTCCCCGCTGTCCTACAGACATTGGTTCGTCTCCGATTTGGAAAAAAATGAGGCCTTTGAACGAGCAACAACTCATTTGATAGCCGTCGTAGTAGAGCTGGTAAGACTACATCAGGAGACTGGAAAATTTCTTCATCTGGATATTGAGCCTGAGCCGGATGGATTGCTGGAGAATTCCGAGGAGCTTATCCGCTATTTCAAAGAATGGCTTCTCTCAGTCGGTAAGGCTAGTCTTGCCAAGCAGCTTGGCACTACCCAAAAGGAGGCAGAAAAATTGATCAAGGATCACCTTCAGGTATGTTACGATGTGTGTCATTTTGCCATTGGATACGAAAAGCCCAAGGAGGCTTTTAAAAAGTTGAAGCAGGCGGGGATTGGAATTGGAAAAATACAACTATCTGCTGCGCTCAAACTTTTAATTCCTGAATCTCCTTTTGAGCGGTTTAGTATTGGAAAAAGGCTTGGAGAATTTGCAGATACCACCTACCTCCACCAAGTAGTGGCGAGGACAAAAGAAGGAGGATTGAAATCCTATCCCGATTTACCGCAGGCCCTTGCCAAACTTGGAGATACCCAGGATTTGGAGTGGCGCGTACATTTTCATGTGCCTATTTTTTTAGCAAATTATGGAACCTTTCAAGCTACACAGGAAGACATTGTGGAGGTGTTGAAATTAGTCAACGCGAATCCAAGCATTACCAAACACTTGGAAGTGGAAACCTACACCTGGGAGGTTCTTCCACAAGACACACACCTTACCTTGGGGGATGCGATCTCACGAGAGTTGGCCTGGGTGAAGGAGCAGCTCCAGTAATTGACCTCCGCCTTCTACTTTTCTAACCCATGAAAAAAACCGTTGTCCTCGATATTGTTGCCCTTTCACCAAGAGTGATTGGTGAGCACACCCCATTTTTGAAACAATGGATTGCATCGAAGCATCAAGCAGTGGTAGAGCCCGTACTTCCTGCAGTGACCTGCTCGGCTCAATCCACCTACTTGACAGGCAAGTGGCCTGCTGAAAATGGCATTGTAGGTAATGGTTGGTACTTTGAAGAGGAGTGCGAGATCAAATTTTGGAGGCAGTCCAACAAGCTCGTACAAGGAGAGAAGGTCTGGGACGTGCTGCGCAAAGAAGATCCGAGTTTTACGGTGGCCAACCTTTTTTGGTGGTACAATATGTATTCGACAGCGGACTATGCCGTTACGCCACGCCCGTTGTATCCTGCTGATGGGCGAAAGCTTCCCGATTGCCATTCCCAACCCATGGAGCTTCGGGACCGTCTGCAAGCAGATTTGGGGCCCTTTCCTCTCTTTAGCTTTTGGGGACCGGCTACCACGATTGCCTCTAGCCGCTGGATAGCGGAGGCTGCCAAAAAAGTAGACCAGTGGTATTCTCCTACTCTCAATTTGATTTACCTCCCCCACCTGGACTATGGGCTCCAAAAGCATGGCATTGACTTTACCAAAATCGCAAAAGACCTGCGGGAAATCGATGCACTCGCTGAAGACCTGATCACCTACTTTGAAAGCCAAGGAACTCAGGTGCTGCTTTTATCAGAGTATGGCATCACCTCAGTTTCCCATCCGATCCACCTCAACCGTCTCTTCCGAGAGAAGGGATGGATTCAAGTGAAAAATGAACTGGGGTTGGAAACCCTCGATGCGGGTACTTCGAAGGTTTTTGCCGTGGCAGACCATCAGGTCGCGCATGTGCATGTTCAAGATCGAGCCCTTCTTCCCGAGGTGAAGGCTTTGCTTGAGCAAGTGGCAGGGGTGGAAAAGGTGCTGGATGCCCAAGGAAAAAAAGAGGCCCATCTAGACCATGCGCGCTCCGGAGATTTGGTGGTCGTTGCAGATGCCAGCTCCTGGTTTACCTACTACTTCTGGCTAGACGATGCCAAAGCCCCAGACTACGCCCGCTGTGTGGACATCCACCGTAAGCCAGGCTACGATCCTGTGGAACTGGTTATGGACCCTGCCATCCCAATTCCTATGCTCAAGGTGGGCACCAAGCTCTTGAAGAAAAAGCTTGGCTTTCGGTATTTGATGGATGTGATTTCCTTGGATGCGACCTTGGTTAAGGGAGCCCATGGGCGTGTCCCTGAGTCGGACCTCGACAAGCCCCTATTGGTTTGCGAGGCCTCCATTACCCAAGCAGAGCGGATTGCCCCTACTGCAGTTTTCGACTTAATTGTGCGGGCGGTACAGGGGAAGTAGTACCGAGCAGGATCAGTTAAAATTTTTTTTCCATCAAAAATACCCCCATCTCCCGCTGCCCGTAGACAAGGACCGTTTTGGGTGCTTCAAGAAATTCAAAGCCCATCCGTTCCAGTTGCTGCAGCCCTTCAGGAAGAAGCAGATAGCGCTCGGAGCCATCTGGTAAGCCATATCTTCCTTCCCCTAAATCCTGACTTTCTTCCAGGATATTGCTAAATCCCGTACACATCCGCATCCAAAAAATTCCTCCTGTCTTGAGAACCCGATGGATTTCAGAAATCATCTGCCAAAAATGGGCAGGCCCTTCTGCAAAGTGGAGCACGGCTGAACTGATGACGGCATCAAATGCAACTGTATGAAAGGGGATGGAAGCTCCATCGCCTACCTGAAAGCGATGGATATCCGTTTCTGGGTCAATACTTTGGGCCAGGTACCGGCAATACTGTATCGCGACCTCATTCGGATCAATCCCAAAAATGGAATAGTTCTTCTGGAGAAAATACACGGCATTGCGGCCTTCGCCACAGCCCAAATCCAAGATTTTCATATCCTTGGTAAATTTACCTTTTAGGAGTTGATCCAAAAGGTAGTTATCCACATTGCCAAGAAGGCGATTGAGTTCGTCAATTTCCATTTTCCAATCGATCTAAGGCTTCACAAGCTTTGATTCTCCCCACTTCAATTAGCTCAGCTGCCCGGTGAAATTCCAGCGTGCCTGCCTGATTACTGGAAATCTTGATTTCTACCTCAACTTGATAATTTTCAAGGAGCAGTTGGCTGTAGCGATCTTGGAGCAAGTCAAAGGAGCGCGTGACGAGTTCCATAGCGGAGTAGCTTGTTTTTGGTGCTTTTTTCTGCTCCTCCGGAAAGTACTGCATCATTTTGTTTTGATAGTCCATGACCCAACCAGGGAAGGTGAGGGATTTTTTTTTGCTTGCTTTTTTGCGGATAGGAGGAAGAAAATGCTCCTCCAAGCTATTCGCATTCACAACGACCACTAGGGTTCTATTGGGATCGGAAATCAAGGAGATGGGGACAGGATTCAACACGCCTCCATCTATAAAGTACCGCTTGTCGATTTGGGCAGGTAAAAAAACCGAGGGGATACTACCGGAAGCGCGGATAGCCTTGTACATACTTCCTTGCCTAAAAATATGCTCCTTTCCGGAGTTGACATCTACTGCATTGCAGGAAAATCGAAGCGGGAAGTCTTCAATTGCTAGGTCGGGAACTACTTTTTTTAAGGCCTTGTATACCTTTTCCCCTTTGATAAATCCGCTGCTTGATAAGGTGAAATCCATCAAGGAAAACACATCTATTCGATCGAGGTTGCAGATCCAATCCTTGAATTCGGGCAGCTTGCCTGCAGCATACATGCCCCCAACTAGGGCTCCCGCTGAGCAGCCCGCAATCTCGACAATGTTGTATCCTCTACGCTCCAGCTCTTCGATCACGCCCACATGCGCCAATCCTCTTGCGCCACCGCTGCTCAAAACCAATGAAACTGTTTTGTTTTTTGCCATATATTTAGGGTACAATTTGCGATCAATCCCTGAACACATCACCCAACGAAACTAAGCATTATGTCTGACTTTAAACCCTTCCACCTCGCTTTTCCAATTCGTGACATCGAAGAAACTCGCCAATTTTATGGAGGCCTCCTGGGCTGTGAGATTGGAAGGAGTACTGACAAGTGGATTGACTTCAACTTCTTTGGCCACCAGCTATCTGCCCACATCAAGCCAGAGGAACTTGCCAATGCCAAATCCAACGAGGTGGATGGAAAAAATGTTCCTGTTCGCCACTTCGGTGCCATCCTTGGCTGGGACGAATGGCACGCACTTGCCGACAAGCTCAAAGCCCACGGCATTGAATTTGTCATTGAGCCCTACATACGCTTCAAAGGAGAGGTTGGAGAGCAGGCAACCCTATTTTTCTTGGACCCTTGTGGCAATGCCTTGGAGTTTAAGTCCTTTCAAGACCCTTCTCAAATCTTTGCCAAATAAGCGCCTTTGAAGCCCCAGTCTATCCAGCAGCGTCTTGGAAAATCTGCCTTTATAGAGGGGAAGGAGTACCTTTGCTTCAATGGCACTTCCTATTTGGGGATGGATAGCCTGGACGAATACGAGCGTATTCTTAGCCAAAACCTCCAGCAGTGGGGAATGCATCACGGACTAAGTCGCGTCAACAATGTTCGCTTGGCTATTTTCGAGGCCTTTGAGGACTTTTTTTCAAAACAGGCAGGAGCACCCGCAGGAGCACTTTTCAGTTCGGGGTACCTTGCAGGGATTGCTGCCAGCCAGTGGCTCTACCCCAAAGCGGACTGCTGCTGGGCGGCGCCCGATACCCATCCTGCGATACTTCCCCTAGGAGTAGCTGCAGGTCCAGAGCCGAGCTTTAGGGAGTGGACACTGAAGTGTATGGAGCAAGCTGCCGCTTTACCTTCCCAAAAAATCTTACTTCTAGGCAATGCCGTAGATCCGTTAAAGGCAGCAGTTCATGACTACGAATGGGTGAAGCTTATTGCAGAAAAACACGAGGTAACGCTCTTGATTGACGATAGTCATGCGTTTGGGGTGCTTGGAAAAGGGCTGTTTGGTACCTATTCCCAATGGCTCCATCCCAAGATTTGTCTGATTGTATCGGGGTCCTTGGGGAAGGGCCTTGCCATGCCAGGGGGGATCGTGTTGGGCCCAACTAAGGTGGTCGAAGGGATCAAGTCTCAGGCGATTTTTAAGGGCTCCTCTCCTGCCTCTCCCGCTTCACTTCAAAGTTTTCTCGATGCCCAGCAGCTGTATGCGCAGCAACGGATTCTACTCGCTGAGCGCATCTCCTTTTTTCACCAGCACACGAGTGAGATCAAGCAACTTCATGGAGGAGAGCACTTTCCGGTAGTTGTGTATGGCCCTGATAGCTGGACGGATAAACTATTCCAGCAAGACATGATCACTTCTTCTTTTTCCTATCCCCATGCAGACAGCCCGCGGGTCAATCGAATCGTGCTTTCTGCTGCTCATTCCTATGAAGAGCTGATGTCTCTTCAAAAAACCTTGCACCTCCTCGCAACCAGCCCATGAAAAAACTGCTCTTTTTTCTTCTCACCTTACTCATTTTTGGCTCCTGCAGTCAGCAGCCTCCACAGCCATTCGTGGAGGGGCTAGAGGATTATCCCATCTTGCAGCAGGTCTTGGGCGATTCTGCCAAGTACCAAGTACAAATTCTGTATACGCAAGTCGATCGCAATGAGCATGGCAACCCGCTATTTACTACGTACCCTTTCAATGTGGATGATTCCCGGTACTTCTACCCTGCATCTACAGTGAAGCTTCCTGTCGCACTTCTAGCGCTGGAGTGGCTGGAGGAGCAACAGATCCCAGGTTTGACCTTGGAAACTACCATGTTGATTGATTCGGTGCGCCCTTCCCAGCTGCCGGCCTTGAGCGATAGTACCTCCCAAAATGGGCTGCCGAGCATCGGTCATTACATCAAAAAGATCCTCTTGGTTTCGGATAACGACGCATACAATAGACTCTATGAGTTGCTGGGAATCGACTACATCAATCAAAAATTAAAGGAAAAAGGGTTGGTCAACTCGGTGATTACGCAGCGCCTTAGTTTTCCAATTTCTGCGGAGGAAAATCGGCAGTTCAACCCGGTTCGGTTTGTGGATGCCTCAGGAAAACTGATTCTAGAAATCCCTGCTCGGCAGGCGGATAGTGCCTATGTGGTGCCAGGCTATCCCAAGCTAGGGCGTGCTTACTATAAAAATGACAGCCTGATTCAGGGGGGGATGGATTTTTCCTACAAGAATAAGTTTTCTCTTACGGACTTGCATGGGGTGGTTCAGCGAACGATTTTTCCAGAGGCTTTTGTTGGGATGGAGCGATTTAATTTGAATGAGGAGCAGCGAAATTTTGTGCTCAAATACATGAGCATGCTGCCTCGAGAGAGTGATTATCCTGCCTACGATACCACTGAATTTTACGATAGCTATTCCAAGTTTGCCAAGTTTGGAACTAATAAAGGAAAAATCGATCCCCGGTTTCGGGTGTTCAATAAGACCGGCTGGTCTTATGGGCATCTCATTGAAGGAGGATATTTTGTCGATTTTGAAACTGGGGTGGAGTTTTTTGTGTCTGCTATTGTCTATGTCAATGCTGATCAGATTCTCAACGACGACCAATACGAGACGGATGAGCTGGGATTGCCTTTCTTTGCAGAATTGGGTGAGTACTTGTACCAACTGGAATTAAAAAGAAAGAAGCAGTTAGTGCCGGATTTGAGTAGAATGAAGTTAGTCTATTAGGTTGGCGTTATCATTTCCCTGACGTCAGGAAAACGATTCCAATGTCAAAGGGAACAGAGAAAGAGAAATGGCAGCAGGTACACTGCGGACATTTTCTATGAAATACCTCAATAAGCTTTTTCCAGGGAGGGAACGGCCGCTATTGCCTGTGGATAACTTTGTCCCAAGGCGATTTTTAAATTGTGCAATTTGGATGTGGATAACTCCCAAGGTTGATGAATATCAAATCCCTGAATGGTCTGCACCTCTGGAACCCAAAGGCGGACAAAGTCTCCATTTCGATCGTAATTTTTGGCCTGTCTCAAGATGTTGAAGTAGCGATTTTCTCGGGGATCGTTGCCTACCCCGCCCACATACATCCAGTTGCCCCAATTGGAGCATACATCGTAATCGACCAGTAGGCTTTCAAAATAGCTTGCTCCCCAAGTCCAGTCGATTCCTAGGTCATTGACTAAAAAACTCGCAACGATTTGGCGACCTCGGTTGGACATGAATCCGGTCGAATTCAGTTCACGCATGTTGGCATCCACAAATGGAACTCCTGTCTTCCCCTCTGCCCAGCGCTTAAATTGCGCCTTATCCCTTCGCCAGGAGTCCACTTGATTTCGGATACCTTTTATTTGAAATAGTTTAGTGCCGTGTTTTTTGGCGATAAATCGAAAATAATCTCTCCAAATCAACTCAAAGACCAGCCAATAGGTACTGTCGTTTTTAACGCGTTCTTTCTCGTACCGCTTCACTTCTGTGTAGATGGTACGCGGGGAAATGCATCCCAAAGCAAGCCAAGGAGATAGTTTGGAGCTGTAGTCCATGCCAATCAAGCCATTGCGTGTTTCTTTATATTTCTTGAGGAGGTCTTTTTCCCATATATAGGACTGAAGTTGCCCAAGCGCGGAAGACTCTCCACCACGTATCTTCAACCACGAGTGCTCGGCTCGCTTGGGCTTCTCCAGTCCATAATCGGTAAGCTGTGGGAGCGGTCCCGTATCGGGAATTAGCGCTTCTCCAGGGTAGTTTATAGCAGTTGGTGTAGGAAAAGGAGCACGGATTTTACTCTGCTTCTCTACCTCTTTGCGGAATTGGGTGAATACTTCAGGCGTTTGTTTGATGGGAAAAGGGAGGTCGTCCTTGTGGTAAAGGGTACTTTGCCAGAAGCTTTCGCAGGCGATTCCCTTTGAAAAAGCATTTTCCTCTAGGCCTTTATCCACTTGTCGCTCCTCTGAAGTCACTTCTTTGGAAAAAAAGATAGCTGAAGCATGGACCTGTTTGGCAAAATCTACCAAGACTTCCTCTGGTTTGCCCTGAAGGAATACCAAATTGGCGCCTACTTGAATGAATGAGTTTCGAAGATCCTCCAGAGCTTCTGTCAAAAACTGGGCACGAAAAGCGCCTGTTTTTGGAATGCCAAGCTTGGTGTTTTCAACTTGCCGCGGATCAATGCAGTAGACCGGGATAATCTCTCCGCCCTGTTGAATTGCCCTCACCAACGTTTCGTTGTCTGAGAGACGAAGGTCGTTACGAAACCAAACCACTATCCTCTTGTGCGCCATATCTGGTTAACAGACTGTGGAAGAAAAGTGTTGTGAATTTTTTAGTAAAACTTTTACAAATTCAACCAGTAGTTCAACTTAAACACCAGCGAGCGCTGCTTGGGTAGGAAGTCGCCTGGGAAGTAGTTGTCCGTGTACACCAAGAAAAAGTCTGACGCAGGGGCATAGCGCCATTGAATACGGGTATTGATGTTCATGTTGTCAATCTGACTGTTGTACTGCACAAAGGTAGTCCAGAACAACTCCTTTGTAAGCGTCAAATCAATTCGTGGACCTACTAGGATCAAATCCGCATCCCGCTGGGGTTGTGGCAGTCGTATCCGCGCATAGTTGAAGTTCATGGAAATGTTTGCCAAATACCCAAGGCGAAGTCCAGTTTGGGAGGTTATGCGCTGAATAGACCCGGTGAAATATTCTCCAACCTCACCAATCAAGTTCACATTCAGTTTTTTGCGGGGGTTGCTTTTGAATTCAACAAGATAATTGCGGAAGGTATAATCCGTGCCTGCGGCCAAAGGTGTCCCTTTAGAACGCGTAGGATCAAAATCATTGAACAAGTAGACATATCTATTTTTCTGGGTTATTTCCAGCTCAGCAAATGAGTTGAATTTGATAAGGTATCCGAGGTTGATGTCGCGGTCAGTAGTGCCCAAAGTTTCATTCCAATAGCCTTCAAGCTCTAGTTTTGGACCATGCCGGTTGATGAGCTTGGACTTGGGATAAAAGAGGTAGGTCACATCCGGATTGATTCGTTTGAAATCTGCTCTTGGTAAAAAGCCCACTTCGGGGTTGAAAGACTTCCCCACATCCTGGAAGCTAAAGGTCCAGCTCCAATGCAAATCGGTAAAGAGCAAGTAGGCATTGAAGGAGTAGGGCTTTTCTACTTCCGCTGATTCAAAGCTGCGGTGGTAAAATACCTTTCCCGACCATTTTCCATCTGAAGAATTGAGGTTGTAATCGACACCAAGAAGGCGATTGTAGGCGGTAGGATCAAACAGCTGCTTTGATTCACCCAGCGCCAAAGACTCTTTGTTGACATAGATCAATCCGACGTTGGATCGTTCAAAAAGCTTTCGTTGAAGCGCAAAAACGGTAAAATTTTTGCCTACGATGCCGGCATCAGTATCTGTAGCAGTTTGCATATTCATGGCTCCCACCCTCCATTTTTCGCTTAGTTTTCCACTAATTCGGGCACCATAGATGATTTTACTCTGCACATTTTGGCCAGTAGCGGAGTCGATGTCTACCCCAATTCTTCTCGAAAAGAAGGGCCGTGATCGAGGTTGACCAAAACTGTCAAAGAGATCACCATTTTCTAGAAAAAATTGTCTCCGCTCGGGAAAGAAAATTTCAAATCGGTCGAGATTGGTTACTTGTTGATCCACCTCAACTTGCGAAAAATCTGGGTTGAAAGTCAGGTCTAGGTTCATGGCTGGTCCGATGCCGATTTTGGCATCTCCACCGATAGCAGGCCTGAGGGATTCGCTGCTATTTTCAAGGAAATTTTTAGACGTTCGTCCGGCTACATAGGGGATGAGGGAGACATTGGCTCCTTTTTTCTGCAGGGGCTCCTCAAACACCAATTTTCGAAGAAATGCAGTGGAAATGAAGGAAAAATTTCTGGGAATGGGCGCCCAGGTAGATCGCTCACCTGTATGGCTATCTATCCGGTAAAAATTGACATTCCAGTTTTCAGTTCCTTCCTTAAATCGCAGAGTAGACAGGGGAATAATGGCTTCTACCTGCCATTGATTTTCCAAAATTTTTGCCTCAGAATACCATTTGTTGTCCCAAGCCTGGTTGAGGTCGTCGAGGCGAGAGCCTCCATTGGCGAGTAAGGCTTCACGTTGTACACCGTAGGGGTTAACTCCAAAATGGAAGGCATTGGTACCGTCATTGAAGGTGTCAAAAACGAAAGTAATTCCATCGTTTTGTTCCCCTCGATAATCCCTTCTTAGAGAGGTAGACACGTATTTTCTTGGCCCGGTACTCTCCATGATGGCAGCGATATACAAGTTGGTGTCATCAAAAGCAATTTTTACGCGGGTAGGAACTTTACTCAAGGAGGTGTCAGAGGGAAAGTACTGCATAAAATTGCCATTCCAGCCCTCGGCATCTTTCCAAATTTCCTCATCTAAGACACCATCTAGCGTAATGGGCTTTTCGAGTTTGAAGGCAATAGCATTGGTCTTAGTGCTAGTTTGAGCAACTAGTTGCAGGCTGAGTAGGAGCCATGCAAGCGAAAAAACAGAAACAAAAATTTTCATGATTTTCAATAAGCCCCAAAACTACATTTTTTTTATGGTAGAGGGCATGGAATTTTACCAATGGCGAGGGATTGGTCCCAATGGGGCTTTTGTAAAGAATTGGGAATCGAAAAAATGGGATGAAATAAGGGCTATTCCTGTACCCGTAGCGAAATGTTATCGCATAAGTTATTTCTTTTTCTACTCCTTATTAAGTAGATAAACTTGGATTTTTCAACACGCAATAACTTAAATGCTGCCTACCACATTGTGTAGTGTACCGATACCGGAAATGGTAATAAACACCTGGTCTCCTACCTCCAAGGTAAAGTCATCCGGCACAATGCCCGTGCCGGTCATCATCAAGCAGCCAATAGGAAAAGAGTTGGATCGGTAGAGCCATTGGGCAAGCTCTTCAGGTCGTCGCTTGAGCTGCGCAAGGGTGGTTTCCCCCGATACCACGCTGATCTGGTTGCGGTGTATTTCAAGTTGGATGGTTGTCGTGTCAGGCAATATCTCTTCCTGGATCAGTAGGCAAGGTCCAATAGAGGCGCTGCCTAGATAAACTTTAGCCTGGGGAAGGTAGAGGGGATTTTCTCCCTCAATACTTCTGCTACTCATGTCGTTGCCAATGGTAAATCCCTGCACCTTGCCCGAAGGTGATAGCAGCAATGTCAATTCTGGTTCAGGAACATTCCAACTTGAGTCTTTCCGAATATTGACCTTTCCACCAGGAGGTGCCACTCGGCTCGCTGTGGCTTTAAAAAAGAGTTCAGGGCGCTCCGCCACATAGACCTTGTCGTAAAAAGTGCCTCCGCCTGAATCGCTAGACTCTTCGATTCGAGCTGTTCTGCTTCGGTAATAGGTCACCCCAGCAGCCCAGATTTCTTGATTTCCCATGGGAGCAAGCAATCCTTCTTGCATGAGTTCTTCCGCTTTTTCATGGGAGATAGTTTCCCATTTTTGCGCTTCTGCTGCTAGTAACTTGGGGAGCTGCTCCCTGCCCAATAGATCGTCCCAGTCGAGCTCAGGGCCCAAGAAGTAGCTGCCGTTCATCTCCAATAAGGTGCCAGAAATCAATTTGTATAATCGCATCACAAGGGGGGTAAGGTGGAACTGTCAAGTTAGGAAAAAGTGAGTTCAGGAGAAACTTTGGAAAAAAACTTTTCGCGACTACCTTTGTGCCAGATCATAGGGGTGCCTTAAATACAACGGGCTGAGATCATACCCATACCACCTGATCCGGGTAATGCCGGCGAAGGGAATTGAGAATACAGAGTCAAAAATTCATTCTTGCAG
>Ga0209769_1000039_pt1 | contig 48147 bp, 46 predicted proteins | sample LauGreSuBDMM15DN_2_FD_187569 | JGI IMG/M metagenome (GOLD analysis project Ga0209769, IMG submission 187569) | Freshwater lake microbial communities from Lake Michigan, USA - Su13.BD.MM15.DN (SPAdes) (version 3) | ecosystem: Environmental > Aquatic > Freshwater > Lake | place: Lake Michigan, USA...
CAAGCTAACCGTGGTTTTGTTAAATCGTGCGTTGATAGATGCGTCCACTAGGAACTGGCCACCGTTGCGCAGGTTTGGATTGTTGAGGAAGGTGATTTCATGACCGCCGATGTAACGGATATCGCCTGAAATCCAACCTGAAGCATTGTTACCGATGTCAGCTTCATAAGTTCCTCCGGCACTCCATGTCCATTTTGGTGCGCGACGGATTTTTAGGAACGAGGCATCTACAGGTTTACCTGTGCTGTAGATGTCACCAAAAAAGTCCTTATATTTCGCGTCAAGATAGCCAAGATTTCCATTAAGGGTGAAGCCATCAATGAGCTGTGCTGTCAAATCAAGTTCAAACCCCTTAAACTCAGCTGATGATGCGTTGATCGTTCGGTTCTCGCGTCCCGTTGATGTGCCAGGCGCCGGAACGTCCAGATCCTGCTGCATATCTTTATACTTCATTATGAAAGCCGACCCGTTCAGCCGAACCCGGTTGTCCGCAAATTCGGTTTTAAAACCGACTTCATAATTGTCGAGCGTTTCCGGATCATAGGGGATAGTTGCAGCACTAAGGGTCGCAGGACGCCCATTGAAGCCGCCTCCACGATAGCCGCGTGACCACAAACCATAGACCATAGAATCATCGGAAAGTTCGTAGCGGAGCGAAGCGCGCGGTGTGAACTTTTTCCAGCTTTCCTCCGCGGGCTTCGCCATCTTTATGGTTCCAGGAAGCGTTGCGATTGGGTTCGCTTCAATCAGAGTTCCATAGATTTTGATTGGCAAGTCATTAACGATACTGGACTTCTCGTCCTTCGTGTACCTCGCCCCAACAGTTAGCGTAAGCTTTTCCGTTAGATCATAGTCGCCTTCGCCATAGATGGCCCATGACTTGTTAGTTTGAGTGACATCTTGTGCACTGGTAAGCAGTGGCGGTCCTGCAAATCCGATGTAGTTCTTAAGATTGATCGTATACTGCGAATCCCACAGATAGGCGCCCAGAACAAACGTTACTGGGCCTGAACCACCCTTTGTAAGGCGCAATTCGTTCGTGGTCTGGCGCCAACGCGCCGGCCGATCAGTGTGATACAGCGTAGATGGTGTGGTGTCGAAATCCTGCGTGATGGTTTCGTCTGTTTTCAGCCAGCCGAGAATATAATCTAGCTGCATATCGGATCCGACATCATAGGTCGCTTTGGCGACTGCCATGTCGAGCTTAAATGTCGCATTTTTGTCGAGCCGTCCGTCAGAGAGACTCACATAGCGATCCCCAGATGTGGGTACGCCGGGCTTTGGTGAGCACTGAGCATATGCCGCACAGAACAAGTCGGTCGGCTTATTAACCGCAAGCAATTGTGGCGGATCCTGCTTGGTCTTCTGATGATCGTAGCTGACTTGGATGTCGAGATTTTCAGTCGGCTCGAACAATAGCGCCCCTGAAACAGCGAAAAACTCAGAACGCTGCCCCGGCTGTTTATAGAATTTACTATACATATAGCCGTCGGACTTCTCGTAAGCCCCGCTGACTTTGACCGCTACATTATCGGAAAGACCAGTGCTGACAACGCCCTCGACCTTCGATGTGTCAAACCGACCATAAGTGGCGCGGGCCTTTCCGGTAAGGTCATAGGTTGGTCGCGAGCGGGCGAGGTTGATTACGCCGCCGGTGGCGTTGCGTCCGAACAACGTTCCTTGTGGCCCACGCAACACTTCAACACGATCAATATCGATTGCCTTGAGCAAACTGCCCGAGCTCTGCCCGATGTAAATATCATCAAAAACAACGCCGACTGCTGGATCGACTGACTTTTCGACATCCCCGACGCCGATGCCGCGGATATATATAGCTGCAACGCCTCCCGGACCCTGCTGCGTGTCGTCGATAACAATATTGGGCGAAGCGCCGGCGAAGTCGCGAACGTCGGAGTCAAAGCGCCTTTCCAGTTCGTCAGCGGATAGCGCGCTGACCGATGCGGGAACATCCTGCATGTTTTCGTCGCGCTTACGGGCAGTCACAGTGATTTCTTCAAGCCCCTGCGATTCCGCCTGCGTCTCCATGCTTGTCTCTTGCGCCCTGACTAATGTCGCGGGATATAAAATAATTGCAGCGGTTGTAAGCAGCTGCGTGATTTTTATACCATTTATCATGATCATTCCTCTCCAAAAACGGGCGCATGATTTGTTCGCCATCCCCCCTGCGGTTGGCGCAGTTTACGCTCCAATTATCAGGATGCCTCACTTGCTTGTTATCGACAAGCAAATTTTGTTAAAGGCGCAAGTTATCTGAGGATAAATGATACATCTATCTGTATTTAACGTAAAAAATATCAAAACTTCTGAATACCACCATTCTTGCTTGTTCTTAACTAGTAACTATGCAAAAAAGATTCGACAACTTTATCAGTCGCGGGAAGGTGCAGTATGGGGGCCGGACTTTCGGGTAAAGCGGCGCCGATCTAGCATAACGCGAGCGGAATAAGGGAAATGCAGGCTATATAGATGTCTGGCGCAGAACTATGTAGCGAACGTGCCTGAAGTGCAGGGCAATGAGTATGGTTGGATCCAAAAAATAAGGATAATATTTACTGATGGCATGGGATTTTTCAAACGAGCCTGAATTTGAACTGCAACTGGAATGGATGCGCGGGTTTGTTGCCGAAGAGATAGAGCCACTCGATCTGGTGTTTCGCGATCCTGGGGCGCATGTCGACCCGCGGTCTCGAGCAGCGCGTATCATGGCGCCACTGAAGGAAGAGGTCAAAAAACGCGGCCTTTGGGCGTGCCATCTCGGCCCCGAACTCGGCGGAAAAGGCCTTGGCCAACTGAAGCTTGGGCTGATGAACGAAATCCTGGGCCGTAGTCGCTTTGCGCCTACCGTTTTTGGCACCCAAGCACCTGACACTGGTAATGCAGAGATACTTGCGCGTTTTGGTACGCCCGATCAGAAAGCTAAGTATCTCCAGCCACTTCTCGATGGTGAGATTGTTTCCTGCTATTCAATGACCGAACCACAGGCTGGGGCTGATCCCGGCGAATTCACGTGCAAGGCGCATCTAAATGCCGGCGAATGGGTAATTGAGGGCGAGAAATGGTACGCTAGCCACGCGTGCATTGCTGAGTTCCTTATTGTCATGGTTATCACCGACCCAACCGTTCCAGTGCATGAGGGGTCGACGATGTTAATCGTTCCGCATGATACGCCGGGACTTGAGATAATACGTAATACGGCAGTTGGTCCAAAGGATGAGATCGGCAGTGGGGTCCACGGCTATCTTCGTTTCACCAACTGCCGCGTGCCTGAGGCGAACCACCTTGGTCCAATCGGCGCTGGCTTTAAGGTTGCTCAGTCGCGCCTTGGAGGCGGCCGTATCCATCACGCAATGCGGACTGTCGGCATGTTGAATAAAGCGATGGAATATATGACAGAACGCGTCGTTAGCCGAACCACCAAGGGCGAACGTCTGGCCGACAAGCAGATGGTCCAAGAAAAAATTGCCGACAGCTATACGCAGATCCTGCAATTTAGGTTGCATGTCCTCTATGCCGCATGGCTGCTCGACCGCGATCAGACCTATACCCGCCCAGTGAGGCGCGAAATTAGCGCAATCAAAGCCGCCATGCCCGGCGTGCTTAAGGACGTCGTGTATCGCGCACTGCATCTGCACGGCTCACTCGGCATGTCGAACGAAACGCCGTTGATGGATATGTGGCAATATGTGCCAGAAATGGGGATTGTCGATGGACCCACCGAGGTTCACAAAATCGGCGTGGCGAAGGACATATTGAGAGATGTTCAGCCATTTGCTGGGCCTTTCCCGAGCTATCATGTGCCAGCTCGTCTCGCCGCAGCGCGGGAGAAATTCGCCGCCTATCTTGACTGATGTGCGCTACCTCAAGGAATTGATATGAAAGAGACCTCTGATATCGAACAACGTTTAGACCGTGTTGAAAGCCGGTTCGCGATGCATGATTTGGTTAGCGACTATTGCCACGGCTTTGACAAGCGCGACTGGGAGCGCTTCCGTGCAATATGGTGGCCAGATGCCATATGGGACATTGGTCCCCCCTTTGGCAGCTTTGAGGGCACTGACGGCATTGCGCATGTAACCAAGGATATTCTGTGGGACGCTTGGCTTGCATCCAGCCACTTCACCACGAACCTCGCCGTTTCCTTTGAAGGTGATGACCGCGCGACCGGCCTATGTGACGTGGACTGTATTGGCACGACGTCCGATGGTCAGGCGCAAACCGTCAGTGCGACTTATTTTGATACGTTCGAAAGGCGTGACGGCGTCTGGAAGATCGCGCACCGCAAGGTGAAGATGCACCACTTCAATCCGCTTCCCGGCGTCACCCTGTCGCCGCCTGCATAGGAGCTTTTATGGCTTATTTTGAAACTGATACTGGTGGCCGAGTGTATTTTGAGCACCATCGTGCGCCCGGACTGCCGGTCGTGCTGATCCACGGTTGGGGTATGTCTGGAGATTATTGGGCTTCGGCGGTCGAGGGGCTCCTTGCTGCGGGACATGGCGCCATTGTGATTGATCACCGTGGCTGCGGTCGTTCTGACCGGGATTTTACCGACATGTCGATCGCTGCTATTGCCGGCGATGTTGCTGCGATCATCGATCGCTGCGATGTACCGCGTGTTGCGTTAAATGGGTGGTCCTTGGGCGGCGCCGTGGCAGTTGCCGCTGCCGCGTTGCTTGGCAATCGTGTCGCAGGACTTATTCTGACCTGCGGGGCATCGCCTCGTTATGTACAAGGCGACGGGTTTCCACACGGCGGCATGCCTGAAGACGTTCTCGCAATCGCTGGCGCAATTACCGCTGACCGCCCTGGCTTTTTCCGGGCGCTGGCTGAGGGCGCATCGGGTGAAGGCGCAAGCGAGGCAATGATCGGTTGGGTCGAGCGAGGGTTCTTGGCAACTGCGCCGCGCGCAAGCGAAACACTTGCCGGTCTTGCAACGCTTGATCAGCGCGAACTGCTGGCATCCTTTACTTTCCCTGTCCTGTCGATTGGCGGAGCCAGAGATGCAATCGCCGACCCTGCGATTGCGGGCTTTGCTGCAAACTGTGCTGCGAATGGCACGCTTCTGACAATGGACACAGGACATTCCCCACAACTCGAGAACCCCACTGCCTATAATGAGGCATTGCTCGCATTTTTAAGGAATTTAACCTGATGTCTACTGCACCGCTTGATGATTTAGCCGTCTTGCTTGCTCCGCTAAATAAACCCTTCGCGTGTAAATCGCTAAAGGCCCCTAACCGTTTCTGCATGGCCCCCATGTCACGCTATTTTGCTCCCGGGGGCGTACTGGGAGAAGATGGTGCAGAATATTACCGCCGTCGTGCCGCTGGTGGTGTCGGTACGATTATAACCGAGGGCACTGGAGTGGCGATTGATCACGCTGTTGCCGCGGACAACATACCGCTATTTGATGGCGAGAAACCGCTTGCCGGATGGAAGGGCGCAATTGATGCCGTCCACGCCGAAGGCGGAATGTTTGTTCCGCAATTATGGCACGTCGGCGGCTGCATGGATTTCAACTTCCCCGATTCACCACACGCTCCGTTGGTTAGTCCGTCAGGCTTCGCCGGGCCGGACATCGAGGGCGGTCGCGCTATGACGCAACAGGATATTGATGCTACTGTCGCCGCATTTGCAAAATCTGCGCGCTTGGCAAAAGAGATTGGATGCGACGCAATAGAATTGCACGGGGCCCATGGGTATATTTTCGATCAATTCTTCTGGGATCGAACCAACCTAAGAAATGATCGCTATGGCGGACCGGACATTGCGGACCGCGCCACATTTGCGGCCGAGGTTGTTGCCGCCTGCCGAGCAGCGGTAGGCGAAGATTTTGCCATCATCTTTCGTGTCTCGCAATGGAAGACCTATGACTATGATGTAAAACTAGCAGCCGATCCGGACGAGCTGCACCGCTGGCTCGACCCATTGGCCCGCGCCGGGGTGGATATTTTCCATGCTTCGCAGCGCCGTTTCTGGGAACCAGAGTTCGAGGGTAACCACAAAAATCTTGGTGGTTGGATCAAGGAGATTACGGGTAAGCCAGTGATCACCGTAGGATCGATCGGTATGGATCGAGATTTGATGCAGGATTTTGTCGAAGGCGTGTCGTCTCCGATGTTGGGTCGTCTGGAGGATCTTGTAAAGATGTTCGAGCGCAACGAGTTTGATCTCGTAGCGCTGGGCCGGGTTCTTCTTGCGGACCCTAACTGGCTGGAAAAGGTAGAACAGGGACGCATTAACGAGCTGACACCCTATAATCGCGATACGGCGCTCAAGAACTACGAGCATTAATAATCCGATAGTCTAAGTTCCACGAGGACGACGACGCGAAGGTGCCAGTTTTAAGTGTCGTCGTTGGGTATCCGCGCCTGACAAGGTTCGCTTTTCCCCTTTGGCGAAGCGGTTGTCGACCAAGAGCGGCAGCGAGATTGTCCATCAAGTTATGCGCATGATCATCGGCCTGCCCCTGTTGCGCCTGTAAATTCTGGTTGTGGAGTTGATTTTATGATTACTGGCACAGATGCAAACATGGGCACAACGCCTGTTAGGTTAGAACATCTGTTCGACGAGCAGGCATTAGTCGCCTGGATGATTGGAAATGTTGAAGGCTTTGCTGGGCCTCTCACAGTTGAACAATTTAAAGGCGGCCAATCTAATCCTACTTATAAGCTCATAACGAATACAAAGTCGTACGTATTACGCCGCAAGCCACCGGGTGATCTGTTAAAGGGTGCCCATGCGGTTGATCGAGAAGCGCGAATTTTATCAGCGCTTGGGAATGCCCGTTTTCCTGTGGCTAAGGTTTACGGTCTTTGTGAAGATGATAGCATTATTGGCACTTCGTTTTTTATCATGGAGATGGTTGAAGGGCGTATCTTTTGGGATGCCACATTTCCTGATGTCGAAACTGGCGACCGCGCAGCCTATTTTGATGCTATGAATGCTACCATTGCGTCCCTTCATAGAATTGATCCCGCTTCGGTTGGCCTTTCTGACTTCGGCAGGCCAGGCAATTATTTCGAGCGACAGATTGCGCGTTGGTCGAAGCAGTATCTTCAAGATGCCGATGCAGGGCGTGATACAGAAATGGACAAATTGGTAGAATGGCTGCCGGCTAATATTCCGCTCGGCGATGAGACTAGCATCGTTCACGGCGATTTCCGTTGCGATAATATGATATTTCATCCGACAGAACCACGTGTGCTGGCGGTTCTGGATTGGGAATTGTCAACACTGGGGCACCCACTCGCCGACTTCGCCTATCATGCGATGATGTTTCGGATGCCTCCAGACATCGTAGCAGGGTTAGGGGGTGCCGACTTAGCTGAGCTCGGAATTCCATCTGAAGCCGACTATCTGGCAGCATATTGTCGCCGTACTGACCGCGCGTTGATTTCTGAGGCCGACTACGCCTTTTATGTAACATTCAATTTTTTCCGACTTGCGGCAATTTTCCACGGAATCAAAGGCCGGGTCATTCGGGGGACTGCGGCATCCGCACACGCGAAAGAGCGCGCGATGAGCTTTCCAAAGCTGGTTGCACTCGCCCGTGAAAGTATGGAGGCCTGCTTATGAGCAATGAATTATACGCCTGTAACGGTTTGGTTCCAGTCGCTTGTCTCTCATCATGCTACCTTAGCTTCGAAAGCCAAGGAGTTTAAGCGGTTCTTACCCAAGTGACGGGAATTGGACACCGTCACATCCATCCCGACGCTGCCAAGTCGTTTTCTCACGCATTAGAACCGCGAGATTGCCCCGCCACATACTTTGATACCAGCACCGCTCACATAACTAGCGCTATCTGTTGCCAGAAAAAGAGCCGCAGCGGCAACTTCGTGCGCCTCTCCAATACGACCAACAGGCGCTTTTTCTTCCCAATAAGCGCGGAAAGCAGGGTCTGCCATAGAAGGGGCAGCCAATGGCGTCATTATTGCGCCGGGCTGCAGATAGTTTGCAGTTATACCAAATTTACCCAGATCAGCAGATAGTGATTTGGTAAGGCCCGCAATTGCGTGCTTGCTGGTGCCGTATGCGCAGAGCGAAGGCCCGCCAAAGTCTGACATGATGGAACCGAGATTAATGATCCGGCCAGACTGGCGCAATTTCATGTGCGGCAGGACGGCACGGGTAATCATAAAGGGTGCCGTGACGTTGACCTCCATAGTTCTTAACCAGCTTTCCGGCGTCTGGTCTTCAACAGTACCCGGCAAGCAAATTCCAGCGTTGTTGACGAGGATATCAATCTTGCTGAAGCGGGAGAGCACGGTGTTGACTATACTCTCTGCGGCATTCGGTGCCGTAATGTCGCACAAGAGGAGTGCGAGCTTGTCGCCAGCTTGCAGATCTGCTGCGTCAAAGCGCTGCTGATCCACGGCAAGCACTTCTGCGCCTTCAGCTAGGTAGAGATGCGTAATGGCTAGCCCGATACCGCTAGCGGCTCCAGTTACGATCGCCGTCTTGCCGGCAAGTTGTCCTGTCATTTGCTTCTCCTTTTCCCGTGCCTACAAAAATCCAACCCAGCCTCTCTGAACTTGTCTTGGCGTACACCAACCGACCAGATTGGCCACATCGTTTCATAATTGATATGAGTGTCATCCGTACCCTTGGACACTGTCGTAGGCGGCAATGCTGCAGCAGTGCAAGATCCGATGTTAAGTATTTTGTCTTTTTCTCAGGCGATTAAAGAGCCCGCTTCGATAAAGCTGGGGTAAGCCTAACATCTCCGATCCAATCATGCTGGCGTGCTGGTTGCCGCGTCGACATTTGAGAGTAAGCTCGCCATGCTGGAGAAGCTTCACGGACAGACCGTATCGTCAGCCCAGATTGTTTGGTGAAGTGACCTCTTAAACTTTCTCTATTTTTAATTAGAGCCCAGCCCTGAAGAGAAAGACGGAAGGATGAATCGATATCAGTTTACCGAAGGGCAGATTCTCGGTGCGCTGCGGGAATCAAAGGACCATGCTGCGCTTCTTGCTAGGCGAACCTTATTTGAATTCCGGCATGCCGCACGAGACCAAAAAACGCATAGGTCTCATCATAAAACGTTGGCGGCCGGGCTAGATACTCTGCGTTGCCGTGAGGCACGAATAGCATCAGTTCCTGCATCACGCAGCCGTCCTATCGCTACAAGCACTTCGCTCGGACCGGACTAGGTCGATGATTATGCGCCGCGTCCGAAGCCTGCGCGACGGCGGCTGACCCGCTCGTTAGTCGGCCAGCTCGAACACGTACACCATGTTGCCCCCGCTCGGCTGGTAGATGTCCGGGCTTTGTTGCGCGGTCACCAGCTTGAACACGCCCATGCCCGTGGTCACGGCGATGTACTGCTTGCCACTTACCGCGTAGGTAACAGGGTAACCGTGCGGCGCCGAACCAAGGCGTGTTTGCCAGACCACCTCGCCGGTCTTCACGTCGAACGCCTTAAAGTACCGATCCAAGTCGCCAATGAACGCCAGGCCACCACCGGTGGTAAGTGCGGAGGTCATGAACATGGCGCGCTGCGTGTGTGACCAGCGCGGCTTTAAAGTCGTGACATCAATGGCACTCAGGCGCCCGAGCATGCCGTCGGTCCCAGGCATGGGGTGGACGGTGGATTCGCCGCCATAACCACCGCCGCCTTCTTTGCGCTCCACGGCACGGCCAGTCATGTCGACGCACAATTGGTGCAACGGTAACAACAGCAAGTTGCTTGGCGGATCATAGGCACTGGCTTGCCAGTTGTGGCCGCCATAGATGCTCGGACAGACCGACACCTTGTCATCCACACCTGCATTCATGATATCATCGCGGTATTCCACGCGACCAGTGCTATGGTCGATGGACTTGAATACGTTTTGATAAAGCGTTTCGGTGACAGCGACAAACTTGCCGTTACGACGGTCGAGTTTCCATAACAGGCCGTCCTTGCCGGCAGTGAGCACCAATTTGTCTGACCCGATATCCACTAGCACGCGCTCGAAGCCGGTTTCCATGTCTAGTGTTTCACCAGGTACGTGCTGAAAGTGCCATTGCAATTTGCCGGTGCGCGGGTCGAGTGCCAGGGTCGAGTTGGTGTAAAGGGCGGCGTCCGCCGCAGTCATACCGCGGCTGGCTGCTACCCAAGGTTTCGCCTGGGCGGTGCCGAAGTAATATAGGTTCAACTGCGGGTCATAGCTACCGGTAATCCAGTTGTCGCCGCCGCCGCGCAATTCAACGGGCTGACCCGCCCAGCTGGCATCATTGGGGTCACCCGGCATTGCGATGGTTGAGGTGCGCCACAGTTCTTTGCCTGTGCTTGGGTCGTGTCCGGTGATAAAGCATCCGGACTTCTTGTAGCGTTCGCAGCCGTTGATGCCGCTCACCACGACGCCACCGGCGATGAATGGCCCTGCTGTGTGCGTGTAGCCTTGGCGATAGTCTGCCTTCACTGCGCGCCACATCAGCTTGCCGGTACGCGCTTCCAGCGCCACAACGGCGGCGTCGTAAGTGGCCAGAAATACCTTGTCCTGATACAATGCGATATTGCGTGTAGGGCCACCGAGCGTGCGTGAATCTTCGGGATATGGGTAGGCATACTCCCACAGCAGACTGCCGCTGGCCGCGTCGATTGCCTGCACCACGTTGCCCGGATGGGTGAGGTACATCACGCCGTCATGGATGAGCGGTGTGGGCTGATTGCTGCCGTCTTTCATCGTCATCGCCCAGGCGAGCCGCAGGCGCCCCACCGATTTGGTGTTGATGCTCGACAACGGGCTAAAGCCCTGCCCATCTTCAGTGCGGCGCCACTGCAGCCAGTCCGCGGCAGGTGGTTTTTGCAGCAGTGCATCGGTGACCGGTGACGTTGATGGTGTTTCCCGGTTCACCCAGCCCCCGGCACTTTGGGCTGCCTCCATGATGCCGGCCGCGCCTTGCCAAGTGGTTTCATCTGGTTTTAGTTCGCTCACCGCAATGCCGTTGCTGCGCAGCAGGAAGGCTGCGATGCCGTTGACCACGGAGGGCGGCGCGTTAGCCGGCACGTTCATCGACATCATGCTGCGGATGAAGGTAGCCAAGGGTGGCACGCCGCCTTTGCCCCATCGGGTGCGGAACCGCTCGCCGGTTAAAGCAACACCATGAGCACCGCCCGCCAGGTTGGCATTGTGGCATTCCGCGCAGTAGTTTTGGTAGGCCACACTGCCAGCAGAGGTGGTTTCGGCGTTGGCCTGGGCCGACAAAAGCACGCTTACGGCCAGCAACATTGTGCTGATAAAAGGCCAGCGAATAACCTGCATGAACGTCCCCTTTGACTGTAAAATGAGAATGCTCGCTTGTCTGCAACCAGTCAATGATGAAGTTTCCCGCAAGATGACTGCGCAGATGATTCCAGACAGCCTTCAGTTCGCCCAAGATACTACAATCTGATCGACCGTGCGCACGGCGCTGAACCGATGCGAGATAAGCACGGCAAGCCGCCCGGCCTTCAAATCTCTGAAGTGTTTAAACACCTCCGCTTCTGCACCAGCATCCACGGCCCCGGCGAGTTCGTCGAATGTGAAAATGCTGCCAGAAATTACTTTGGCGAGGGTCATTATTTGGAGCTTTTTTAAAGATGTATCGTCGAAATATATCGGACAGGCAGTTAACTAGATTGCAGGTTGCAATGCCGCTCTAGCGCTCACCAACGGGTGCACATTATCTAGCCAGGCGACCGTCATCCTCGGTACGCCAGAAACGGTTTAAGGCAAACCGCTTGGCGATGATAAAACAATCATCTATGTTTGTTTTATCATCGAGAATTTGTACCGTCAGCGTTTTGACCTACGAGACAAAGTAACTAGATCCATAGAGAGGACCGCCCCATGCCAAATGTTGCCATTCCTGCCCAATTCGAAGCCGATCCTTCCGCTTATGTCTGGACGCATTACGCTCCTGAAATTGGCATGGCGGCGGGTCAATATTCGCTGGCTATCTATGAGAACTCAAAACTGTCGATGCGTGAGATGGAGGCGGCAAGAATGCGCACGGCTCAGATAAATGGCTGCGCTTTGTGTCTTACCATGCGCGCCGATCGTGATTTATTTGGACATATCGAACGCAGCGGCGGCGACGTGGCGAAAGCCTCATCGATCCGTGATAATACCCCGCCAGATGAGGGATTTTACGATGACGTAGAAAACTGGCGCGCGGCAACCGCGTTCAGTGACCGTGAGCTATTAGCAATAGAATTTGCCGAACGGCTGGGAGAAGAGCCAAAGGGGCTAAAGACAGATGAAGATTTTTGGAACCGGATGCACCAGCATTTTTCCGATGCCGAAATCGTAGATATGACATTTTCCATCGGCTCCTGGATTGCACTTGGCCGCTTGACCCATGTGCTAGGTCTTGATGATGTCTGCATGCCGACCATGCCGCAAGCAGCGCAGATTTAACACACCTGTCCGTTGGACATCGACGGGTAGCAATCAACAGCCAGATATTTTTGCTTTGATAATTTATAACACAATATCAATGATATAAGTGTTATCAATTACATCCTCTACGGCGCGCTGTATGGAATGAAAATGATAACATCTATCTAATCGATTTTAAGATATAAATTGTCGTGTTCCGTAAAAACGTTCCGAGGCGCGGTTCAATCGGATGCACCATCAGTTCGGTGTGCGACTGGTTCAACCGGAGTTGGCTTCCGGCGGGCTCGCATTTAATGGCGCAATGTGTTAGAATTTGACCGTTGACTAAAAAAGGCTGGCGCATAGGCCAAGGGGGTGTTCTTGGGAGTTTTTCTGCAAAATTCAGGGCAGCTGTCTGCACTGTCGGCCCACGCGCTCGCAGAGCTGGTCAAGGCGACCGATCAATTTACCATCCGCCGCGGCGAAACCCTGTTTCGGCAGGGTATGTTAGCCGACGCACTCTACATCATTGGTAGCGGAAAACTGGAGATCACGACGCGCACCCCCGGCGACGCAACCGCTGCGGTGAGTGCAATCGGGCCGGGTGAGGTGGTCGGTGAATTTGCGCTGCTTGACGATGGCCTGCGATCCGCGAATGTTACAGCGATGGCTAACAGCAAAGGGCTGCGAATCCCGAGGGAGCGTTTCCTTGCTCTGCTGGCCGACGGCAAACCGTGGACCTTAGAACTAATCGATACCCTAAGATGCCTGGTCGCCTCCCGCACCCGCGTCACTTTGGAGCGGATCGCGGCGGAAGAGCGCTATGATGTGTCATCCCTTCGCGTCCCGGCTCAGGTCCGTGAGACCGCCATGGTCGGCGATGCGGCAGGGCTATTCCCGGCCCTCGGCCGACTCGCTGAGTTGGGGACTGAAGGTGCGGCGAAATTGACTGACCTCGGAACGTGCCTCACCATTCCTCGTGGCACCCTGTCCACCGAGGCCGCAAGCGAGAGGCGTGCCTTGACCATAGTGCTGCGCGGAGCATTGCGATCGGTTCTGCCGCGTCGCGAAGGCCGCGAGCAGATTATGGTCCATGGACCCGGCGAAATGACCGGCCTTGTCGGTCTGTTCGATAAATCCCAGCAGTCCCTCGAACTTGAGGCTGCTGAGGACACAGTTGCGTTGCAACTGCCACAAGCAATGTTCGACGCCATGCGCCGAAGTCCTGAGCCTTTCGCCCTCGCCCTATTTGCCGCGGTCGGAAGGCAACTGGTGCGCGACCAACGCAGGGCCAACCGGCATCTAGGTCGCGCGGTGTCCCTGGAGCAATTCAACCAACACTGCCGAAGGAGCGCCATCTAATGTGCAGGATACTCTCCTACCTCGGTAGCCCGGTCCTGCTCGACCACTTGCTCTATGCCCCGGATTCATCGTTGCTTAACCAGACTACTGCGGCACAGATGCTGTCAATGCTCAACCTCGCCGGCTTCGGCATGGCTGCGTGGGATCCGTCGAGCCACGAACCGCACACACCCTATCGCTACCGGACCACCCAAGTCGCGGTGTTTGACCGCAACCTCAAGGAATTGGCGAGTAAGCTAAAGGTCGGTGCATTGCTGTCCCATATCCGTGGAGTGCCGATGACCTCGACGGTGCAGGTTAACGACCAGAACGTTCATCCCTTTCGCTTCGACGGCGTCCCGCTGGCAATGGCGCACAATGGCGACCTCGCTGGCTTTCGCGACATGCGCTTCGATCTGGTACCGCACGTCCGACCCGAGTTCGCGCGCGCGATCTCGGGCTCGACCGACAGCGAATGGATCTATGCGCTGGTGGCTTCGGCCCTGCCCGACGCGTACGCGATTAATTCCCCTGAAGCGATCCTTGACGCAATCCGCGACGCACTGACAACAATCCGAAAGGTGCGGGAACGGCACGGAATAACCCGTTCATCCTCGGCCAATCTGATCTTTTGCGATGGAACCAACCTCGTCGCGGTTCGCTACACTTTCGATTTCGGCCGGTTCGATGTAAGCCAGTTACAAGGCTCGGCCGACTTCCTTTCGATGTGGTACACCTTTGGCCGTGACTACGGACTGCACGACGAGGAGTGGAAGCTGATCGGCGGGGCAGCTCAGGCCAACAGCATAGTCGTGGCCTCGGAACCGTTGACCCGCGATTTTGCGACCTGGATCGAGGTGCCCGAATACTCGGCGCTGGTTGCCCGCAACGACGGATCTCGTCGTATTGCAGAAATACATGCTTTAAGTGTCTGATACAAACGATGGTGAAGTCTTACACACGCGGGCGGTTCTCAGTTGTTAATCAAATCAGTTTTAAAAAAATTTCGTGCGAAGGTAGCCGGTGACAATCACGCAGCGCTCTGTCCTACCCCCCCCGGGGGGGGTAACATACAACATTGCAGAAATTTTGTACTTAGTCGCATCGACATTACCACAGGCACTAACAGCCCGAGGTCCTGGCAATTCCATCCCGATGCCAATGCCCCGCGAAACCATATTGGCTGATGCCTATCTGATGCCTAAAGCATCAAGAACTCCATAATCCTAGAGCCATAGTTTCCGTAAGTCATTGAAATAAATGGTACACCACTTTCATTTATTAAATGTTTTTTCGGGCGCGCCCTGACGATATGTAGTACCTGAAAAAGCCCACCGCTGCACAGGGCAGGGCGGGCCAATTTCGCTTAAGAAAGCGCCTATTACTTGGCGGCTTCCTTCATGTCTTTACCAGCCACTTCAACAGCAGCGCCGGTGGCTGCCGTGGCTTCTTTAGCTGCACCGGCAGTTGCGTCAGCGACTTCATCGGCTGCTTCTGCGGTTGCGTCGGCGGCGTCTTCAGCAGAGGTCATGGCGTTCTCGGCGCCAGCTTCCATGGCGTTACCCGTTGCGTCTGCTTCTTCTGTGGTTTCTTCGGCTGCCTTTTCGCCAGCTTCGCCACATGCGGTGAGCGATGCAGCAAATGCGAGAGCAGCAACAGTTGCGACTAATTTCTTCATTTTGTTTCTCCTGAGTCCCATATAAATCCTAGCGGGAATACAGGCGTAAGGTATGAAGCCTGCCTTAAGCAACTATTTTTCTGTGCCCCGCGACTTACCCCATTGGCGGGCGGCGGTGTACCCCAGATACCCAGTGCCAAACAGCGCATATAGCGGTTCGGGAAGGCCATTGAGATAGGCGTTCATGCCCAATGCAATATTCGCGGCTTTGTCAGGCGCGACAGCGGCGATTAGTCCCATGGGTATGGACCATAACAGCATGATATATATCACATACAGGAAGCTTGGGCGTGCGCGGCTGGTCCACGGGTCCGCCGACTGCGCCTCGGCAAGAACGGCGGATAGTTGCGTGCGCAGGGCATCCATGTCCTGGCTACCTTGCAGTTTGATGAGCTCAAGCTTGGCTGCATCGCGCGCCTTTGGGTCAGGAATGATCTTATCGATCAGGTTTGCGATTGGCCCAATTATGCCTTCGAGGAGTGACATGATAAATTCCTTCCTTAGATGTTCTTAGCCAATTCGGTTTGCGAGCCAGCCGCACAAAAACGCTTCTTGCGCGGGACGGGATTCTGCCAAGTGGACATAATGGGCGCCCAGCAACGCATTGATCGCCTTTGTCAGGACAGGCTCGGCAGAGTTTCCGCGACAACGGAAGAATGCTTGCACGGCGCGCAGCGTTTCGGGGCCGATTTTCCGGTCTATGGCGATGTCGGGATAGTCGCGGCCATTGCGGTTGAGGGCGTTCAGCGCGCGTTGCAAAAATCCTATAGCGGTTCCTGTGCCCATGTTGACGCCGGTGTCGAACATCTCCGCCGCAAGTTTCGGCGCAAGGCGTTCCAATTGATCAAAGGCTGCCGCGTGCCAATATACGCGTTTGTACATCGCAGCGGCCATGTGGCGCGGTAGTGTGTGCATTTCGCCAGTGTATCCATGACGGCGGGCAACTGCCTGCGTAATACCCCACCGGGTCGGACCGCCTGTGTCGGCCGGATGGTCCACAAAGTCGCCTTCGCGTGCGATTAATTCGTCAATCAATTGGTCAATATGGTCTATCACCAAAACAACCTCACTTTCGAATCAATTTATAACCGATATGGTTATTTGTAGGAAAGCAAAATCTGCACAGCGGTTCATGGCGCGGTGGCTGCGGGTCCGAGATGTTATGATGTTAGGAAAATAATTGGTCGGGACGACAGGATTCGAACCTGCGACCCCCACACCCCCAGTGTGATGCGCTACCAGGCTGCGCTACGTCCCGACCGCCGCTGTCCTCGCTGAGGTCAGTGGAAGCGCGCGTATATGGCGCTGGTTTTTGAAAAGCAAGCGCGCTCTCGACGCTTTGACGTTGCGTCAACAGGGTGCAGGTGATAATCGCGCCCGATTGCTTTGGAGCAACGCTTTTATCGGGCGTCACATTATACAACTTGCGAGGGTTTTCCATGGAGTCTCTAATCTTGAACGTCGCCGCTGGTGGTGCTGGTGGTTCTGCATTTTTTGTGCAGTTGTTTCCGCTCCTGCTGATCTTTGTCGTATTCTACTTTTTCCTCATCCGCCCGCAACAGAAGCGCGCGAAAGAGCATGAGGCCAAAATCAACGCGGTGCAAAAGAATGACGAAGTCGTCACCGCTGGCGGCTTGATGGGCAAAGTGATCAAGGTCGCTGACGATTATGTTGAAGTGGAAATTGCGCCAAATGTGCGGGTGAAGGCTGTGAAGTCGACTATCGCCAACGTGCAATCACGCGGAACCAAAGCTGCCAATGATTAACCGCTGGGGTTGAATGGCCGACGGCCCAACCCCAATTTTTGCTTTTCCATTTCGTTCGGATCCAACTCATGCTTGATTTTCCCCGTTGGCGCGTATGGATGCTCAACACGCTCATCATTTTTGGTGTGCTCTTTGCTATCCCCAGCCTTCTTCCGGCGCAGATGCGCGATCAACTTGCGCAATTTGTGCCGACGCCAACGATTAATCTGGGGCTCGACCTTGCTGGCGGTAGCCATATTCTGTTGGAAGCCGATACATCGCAGCTCGCGGAGACACGGCTTGAGGCTTTGGAAGATGGTGTGCGGACCGCAATGCGCCGCGCAGACCCGCAGATCGCGATTGCTGATGTGTCACGCGCCGATGGTCAGCTAAGTTTTACGGTCAGTGATGTGTCCAAAGTCGATGCAGCGCGCGAAGCACTCATTCCCTTAACGAGCAATGCCACCGGCAGCCGCGATTGGAATATCGGCGTCAACGATGGCAATCGGTTGATTGTCACGCCAGAGGGGACGGGGAACGAAGCGGCCCTTGATCAGGCGATGGACACAGCCAAGGACGTTATTGATCGCCGCATCAACGCGCTTGGTACGCTTGAGCCAACGATCATCCGCCAAGGCGATAATCGGATTGTAGTTCAGGTTCCTGGGCTTGACGACCCCGCTGCCTTGAAAGCGCTCATCGGCAAAACCGCAAAGCTCGAATTCAAGCTGGTGGATGAAATGGCCGATCCTGATCAGACCGCGCAGGGCAAGGCCCGCGTTGGCAGCCAAGTTCTGCCCTATCCCGATAACCCCTCCGGTCTGCCGTACATTGCCGTACGCCGATTGGGCGGCATTTCCGGCGACAAGCTGGAGAAGGCAGACCCGACATTCGACTCGCAGACAAATCAGCCTGCGGTCACCATTCAGTTTGATAGCGAAGGCGGGCAGAAATTTGCTCGTATGACGCAGCAGAATGTCAACAAGCTATTCGCGATCATTTTGGATGGCCAAGTTATCTCCGCACCGCAAATTCGGGAGCCAATCTTCGGCGGGGTTTCCCAGATTTCGGGCAGCTTCACCACAGAAAGCGCCAATGCGCTCTCCATTTCGCTGCGCTCGGGTGCTTTGCCGGTTGATCTTAAGATCGTGGAAGAACGTTCGGTTGGTCCAGACCTTGGCGCAGACTCCATCCGCCGCGGCGTGTTGGCGGCGGTGATTGGTACGACCGCTATCCTCGTACTCATGTTCCTCGTTTATGGCAGGTTTGGCATGTATGCCAATTTTGCTTTGGTCATCAACATTGCCATGATTTTGGGCGTGATGGCACTGGTGAATGCGACATTGACCTTGCCGGGCATCGCAGGCTTCGTTCTGACGATTGGTGCAGCAGTGGACGCAAACGTTTTGATTAACGAACGTATCCGGGAAGAATTGAAACGGGGCCGGCGTATCGTGCAAGCGATTGAGGTTGGTTACAAAGAAGCCAGCCGCGCCATTTTCGACGCGAACAGCACCAACGTCATTGCGGCGGTATTGCTGTTCTTTTTTGGCTCCGGACCAATTCGCGGTTTCGCAGTGGTGCTTATGATCGGGATCGTCACATCGGTTTTCACCGCTGTTACCATCACGCGCATGTGGGTCTCACGCTGGGTGAAGCGCACGCGTCCCCATGAGCTGACGATTTGAGGATATAGACATGAAACTGCTCAAACTCGTTCCTGACGATACCAATATCGACTTTCTGAAATGGCGCACCTGGGCCTTTGGCATCAGCCTGTTGCTCATGGTTGCGTCGGTTGGCTTGGTGGCCACAAAGGGCCTGAACTTTGGCGTCGATTTTATCGGCGGCCAAATGATCCGCGCGACATTTACGGAGAGCACATCCGCACCGGTCACTGAATTGCGCGAAACGGTTGCGAAGCTCGGCTATGGCGATCCGACCATTCAGCGTTTTGGCGCTGAAAATCAGGTTTCGATCCGCATGAAATTGCCGGATGGCGCAGACAAGAATCCTGAGCTCGCCAACACCATGGCGACAAAGATCACCGAAACCTTGAAAGCTGGCCACCCCGACGTCCGTATTGACGGCGTGGATTCGGTATCCGGTAAGGTGTCGGAAGAATTGTTTAGTACGGGTATGCGCGCGCTGCTTGCGGCGATGGCCGGTGTATCGATTTATATCTGGTTCCGGTTCGAATGGCAGTTCGGCGTGGGCGCGATCTGGTCGCTGCTTCACGACGTGACGCTTACCTTCGGCCTGTTCGCGCTGACGGGTTGGGAGTTTGACCTGAACATCATCGCGGCCCTGCTGACGATCATCGGTTATTCGTTGAACGATACGGTTGTTGTGTATGACCGTATTCGCGAGAATCTGATGAAATTCCGTAAAATGGAAATGGCGTCGCTTTTGAACCTGTCCGTCAATGAAACCTTGTCTCGTACGGTGATGACCAGCGTATCGATTTCGCTGCCGTTGATCATATTGGTGCTCTTTGGACCGGATGTTATCTTCGGTTTCAGCGCTGCAATGGCATTTGGTATTGTCGTCGGAACTTATTCCTCGATTTATCAGGCGGCCCCCATATTGATCTGGCTTAAAGTCGGTTCGCACAGCTTTGTGCCAACCGATGACGCCGGTTCAAAGGCGGAGCGGATCGACGACAACTTCGGCGCGAAGCCTTAACGCTTCGATACGGCCGGTGTTTCGCCGAAACGAAAGGCAATTACGCGCGCATTCGCCTGTTTTATAATGTGCGCACGAGCCGGACTGCCTTTGCAATCCAAGCCGGATCGGCGACAACTTGTTGTCGTGCACCAGCCTCAAGCGGCAATAGGTGCAATTTCCCGGCGTCACGGCCGAGCAAGCGGCCAAAGATGAAGCGGCCACCAGGGCGCGGGACAAGGACGTCCAGATTTAGCGCAGAGGCAAAGTCGTCGGGTTGAATCTGTTCAAGCCATAATTCATCCCCGCGCCGATATTCCCCCAATGCCTTAGCAATCCGAAGCCCGACCATCGTCGCGCCGACATTGGGAACCATTATACGTTCCTCCTTCGTCGGGGCGTGCGTGCCATCATCATGCAGTATAGCAGCGACGGGCAGATATTGCTGGTCAGGCAGAGCAACGAGGTCGCTCGATTCCACACCCAAAGCGTCCGCGATACGGTTAATCCAGATCAGCGACAGCACCCGCATCCCTGTTTCAAGGCGACCGATGGTCTGCGCAGTCGTCGGCGGATTGCAGCGCATAGCCACATCTGCAAGCGTCAGGCCTTTGGCCCGTCGTACATCGCGAATTCGACTTTGCATGAATTACTCCTTCACCAAATAGGTTTTTTCTTTCCTACAATATTTACCACATGGCAAGGGTGATTCGCGTAGTCACAGGAGAATGCCCATGCCAGCCAAGTCGCTTTCCAACCGTAAATTCCATGATCCGCGTATGTTGGTGGAGCATGCCGTGGCCGAAAATGGTGAAAGCATAGACCACCGTACCGTCACCATAAACCTGTCTGAATCGCCCTTGTCCTGGCTGCACGCGCGCGGCCATTTGTCCAACCGGCAGATGTTGGCGGGCGAAACCTTGCGGGGGGATTATGAGTCAGCGGCGCTTGCGCCACATGTTACCATGTCGTGGGAAAATATTCCGCGCAGTCGGCAAAAACGCAGCGCACCATCAGGCTTAAACCGCACCGAACGGATGATGAGTGCAAAGGCGCGCTTCGATAACGCTTTGACCGCGCTTGGTCCTGACCTGTCAGACATTGCATGGCGCGTCATTTGTGTTGGCGAAAGCGTGCCGATTGCCGAACGCGAGATGTCATGGCCCGTGCGTTCAGGAAAACTGGTGTTAAAAATCGCATTGGACCGGCTCGCGGTTTATTACCGTATTCCTGGTTAGGAGGCCGATTCTTCAACCATCATGGCCAGCTCCAACCAGCGTTCCTCAGCCGCATCCTTTTCGGCACGCAGGCTCTCGGTTTTGGCGGTGAGTTCGGCAAAGCGGGCTGGCTTTTGCACGTATAAAGCCGGGTCGCTCATTTCCTTTTCGGCTGCGGCAACTTCGGCGTCGATTTCGGAAATGCGCTTCGGCAGCAAGTCATAATCGCGTTGGTCTTTGTAAGTGAGCTTGACCTTTTTGGGTGCAGAGGGGGCCACCGCAGATGGTGCAACCGAAACGCCTTTTTCCACCTTTTTGGCGGAGGGCTTGTCGCGTTTGTCGCGTTTTTCTTCCCAATCGGCATATCCGCCCGCGATGATATCGACATACCCCGAACCATCCAGCCCGAGCGTCAATGTCACGGTCCGGTCGAGAAAATCGCGATCATGGCTGACGATCAAAACCGTACCGTCATAATCGGCGATAACCTCTTGCAGCAGATCAAGCGTTTCCAGATCGAGATCATTGGTCGGCTCATCCAGCACCAGCAAATTGGCCTCACGCGCAAATTCGCGGGCAAGCAGGATGCGCGATTGTTCACCGCCGGATAAGGACCCGATCCGCGCCTCTATAAGTGCGGGGTCGAACAGGAACTCCTTAAGATAGCCCTGCACATGCTTGCGTACCCCGCGCACATCGATCCAGTCGCTGCCCTCTGCCAACACATCGCGCACCCGCTTTTCAGGTGTGAGCAATTTGCGTTGTTGGTCGATGACGATGCCCGTCAGCGTTGGCGAGAGTGTGATGCTGCCGGTATCTGGTTCCGCCTCGCCAGTTAACATGCGGATGAGCGTCGTCTTGCCGGTACCATTGGCGCCCACAATACCAATGCGGTCGCCGCGTTGAATGCGCAGCGTAAAATCCTTGATGATCGTCCGGTCGCCGAAGCTTTTGCCGACACTTTGCGCGCTGATGACGGTTTTTGTTTTGCTGTCATCGCTTGACGCGGCGAGCTTGGCTGTGCCTTGTGGGCCAATCATGGCTGCACGCGCAGCGCGCATTTCCCACAGCTTGGCCAATCGACCTTGGTTGCGCTTACGCCGCGCAGTAACGCCACGTTCAAGCCAATGCGCTTCAATTTTCAGCTTGGCGTCAAGGCGGTCTGCGTTGCGCGCATCTTCGGCAAATACACGCTCGGTCCATGCGTCATAGCCGCCAAAGCCAATTTCGTTGCGGCGCAGCAGGCCGCGATCCAACCAGAATGTCTGCCGCGTCAATCGCGTCAAAAACGTGCGGTCATGGCTGATGACCATGAATGCGCCGCGATAGCGTGTGAGCCATTCTTCCAGCCATTCAATCGCAGCCAAATCAAGATGGTTCGTCGGCTCATCCAGAAGCAACAGGTCAGGCTCACTCGCCAGCGCACGGCAAATCGCGGCGCGGCGTTTTTCGCCCCCGCTTGCGGTCTTGGCCTCACGGTCCAAATTGATACCCAATTGGTCGGCAATGGCGCGCACCGCATATTCGGGCGGCCCTTTTTCGCCATGAGTGGCAAAGTCAACGAGCCGTGCAAAGGAGCTGACATCAGGGTCCTGCTCCAACATCACGATGTTGGTGCCGGGCACAACAACACGGTTGCCCTTATCGGCCTCAACCGTGCCAGCCACCAGTTTCATCAAAGTCGTTTTGCCCGCGCCATTGCGGCCAATAAGCGCTAGCCGGTCGCGCGCGCCGATGAATAAGTCGATATCCTGAAACAGCCTTCCGCCACCCTGTTGTAGCGCGAGACTTTCAAATGCGAAAATGGGGGGTGCTGTCATGGTCACGGGCGGTAGGGCGCAAGGGGCTGTAATGCAACCGTCACGGTGGAAATTCAGACGCTAAAACAAGTTCAGGGTGACGGGGTGGTATTTGGACGGATCGATGTCACGAAATCCAGCTTGGTCATGCTGAACTTGTTTCAGTATCTTACTTCGTGCATTTGAGGCCAAGGGAAGCGCCTCAACGCAAATTGGCGCGCTTAGGCAAGGTAATCACATGACGCGCATAATTTATCTCAACGGGCAGTATATTCCGGAAACCGAAGGCAAAGTGTCCGTCTTTGACCGCGGCTTTCTGTTTTCGGATTCGGTTTATGAGGTTGTGTCTGTCCTAGACCGCAAACTTGTCGATTTTGAAGGCCATGTGCAACGCCTCGCCCGCTCGCTGAGCGAAATTGGAATTGAAGGCGTGCCGGACGCGCACGCTTGGCTGGGCATCTGCCGAGAGCTGGTTTCGCGCAACGCCGTGGAAGAGGGCATGATTTATTGGCAGGTCACGCGCGGCACGCCCGAGGACCGTGACTTTGTGTTCCCGCCCGCCGACACGCCCCCAACGGTTCTGGCCTTCACCCAATCGCGGACGCTTGTGGATAATCCAGTTGCAGAGCGCGGGTTAAGCGTAGTGACAGTACCAGATTTGCGTTGGGGCAGGGCGGATATCAAAACGACGCAGTTGTTGTACGCTTCGCTGATGAAGAATGCGGCAATCGCGCAGGGCGCTGATGATGCGTGGATGGAGCGCGATGGCTGGATTACCGAAGGCAGCGCGCAAAATGCGCATATCATTACGCAGGATGGCGTATTGATTACCCATCCGCTCAATCGCGAGATTCTGCACGGGATAACGCGCGCGGCGGTGCTGCCTCTTGTAGCGCAACGTATAGAAGAACGGCCGTTTTCAGTCAGCGAGGCGGAACAAGCGGCGGAGGCATTTGTTTCATCGGCCTCAGGCTTTGTAATGCCAGTGGTTCGGATTAACGGGTATGCAATTGGCAATGGCAAACCCGGTTCGGCAACCGTTCAGCTTCGCCAAGCTTATATTGATTGGGCACGCCGGACAGCACTTTAAGTTGTTGGCAAAAACGGGAGTTCCAAATGCGTAAATTGATTATTGCCGCTTTCTTCGCAGCGTGCTGCGTGACCGCCAGCGGCGCGATGGCGACTCAGGTCAACATCACCACGGCAAATCCGGTCATTGACCTCAACATTTCCGAAACTGTTCAAGCCCGTCCAGATATTGCGACATTCACTACTGGTGTCCAAAATCTGGCAGCCACTGCAACTGAGGCTTTGCGCGCCAACAATATTCAGATGGCGACGGTCGTTGCGCGGCTAAAAAAGTTGGGCATTGCTGACAAGGACATCCAAACGACACAGATCAGCCTGAACCAGCAATTTGACTATCGCGACGGGCAGCAGATTTTTAAAGGCTATCAGGCGTCAAACATGGTGCATGCAAAACTGCGCGATTTGAAAAAGCTTGGCGCATTTCTTGATGCACTTGCCGTTGACGGCGCGACCAATTTCAATGGACCCACCTTTGGCATTGATGACGACAGCGTATTTCAAGCGGCCGCCCGCGACAAGGTGTGGACCAAGGCTATGAGCCGTGCGCGCGATCTGGCACAAAAGGCCGGATATCCCAACGTGCGTGTTTTGCGCGTTGCAGAGAGCGATTACGGCCGCAATTATGCCTCGAGTCCGATGGTCATGCGTACTATGGATGCGTCGGAAAAATCGACGCCGATTTCGCCAGGCGAATTAAGCATCGGAGCAAATATGTCATTCACTTTCGAAATGGTGAAATAAGCGATATGGAGCATCATATTGAACAAAGGGCGTGATGCTCCATTCACTTTAGGTTCAATGCGATGGGGGTATCGCGTCGGCATGTTATTACGAAACTCAGTCTTTATTGCGTTGTCCGCAATCGCGTTACTCACGGCCATCCCATTGGAGGCGCGTCGCGGGGAACAGGACCATGCGCGGCAGGATATGGTTGCTGGGAAAATAAAACGTCTTCCCGAAATTGAGGCTATCATTGTGCCGAGGATGCGCGGAATGCAGTATCTCGGGCCTGAATATGATCCGGCTGCGCAGGTATATCGGTTGAAGTTTATCAATGGCAGCCGGGTCATCTTCGTCGACGTTGATGCCCGAACGGGGAACATAATACGCCAACGCGGATAGGAATTTTTAGCAACGGGCTAATCTGCTAGCCGCGTTCCGAAAGACATTTTTACAAGGTAAGGGGACAGCATGCGCATCTTGATCGTTGAAGACGAACCCACCTTGGGCAAGCAGCTCAAGTCGACACTTGAAGGGGCCGGCTATGCCGTTGACCTTTCGGTTGATGGTGAGGACGGCCACTATATGGGCTCGACCGAAAATTATGACGCCGTCATTCTTGACCTTGGTTTGCCGGAGATTGATGGACTGACTGTTCTCAACCGGTGGCGCAAGGAAGGACGGAAATTCCCGGTATTGGTCCTCACGGCGCGTGATAGCTGGTCAGATAAGGTCGCTGGCCTTGATGCAGGCGCCGATGATTATTTGGCAAAGCCGTTCCGGACAGAGGAGCTGATTGCTCGGTTGCGCGCGCTCATTCGCCGTGCATCGGGCAATGCGTCGAGCGAGCTCAGCGTCGGCGACGTTCGGCTAGATACGCGGTCAGGGCGCGTGACACTGGATGGGCAGCCCGTCAAGTTGACGGCGCAGGAGTATAAATTGCTGTCGTACCTTATGCACCACAAGGGCAAGGTAGTGTCGCGGACCGAGTTGATTGAGCATATTTATGATCAGGATTTCGATCGCGATTCCAACACCATTGAGGTGTTCGTAACGCGCATCCGCAAGAAGCTGGGGCAGGATGTTATTTCGACCATCAGGGGCCTTGGTTACAGCCTTGAGGAACCCGTCAGCTGAACTCTCAAGTCGTCATAGCCGCTGATCAAGCCGACCCGCCAACATGGCGTAGCCAGTTTCAAAGCACGGGGTCGCTCACCCGCCGGATGATCCTGACGGCGGCCGCATGGATTACGATATTGCTGATTGGCGGTGGCGCGGCGCTTGACCGCGTATTGGTCAATTCAGTCGAACAAAATTTCGATAATCAACTCGAATATGTCCTGACCGCCATGATTGCTTCGGCCGAAATTGGTCCCGATGGCGAAATCCGCATGAACCGGCCACTGGGCGACCAGCGCTTCCTTGAGCCAAACAGCGGCCTTTATTGGCAAATCACGGGGAAGGGGGCGATGCCATTCCCGTCCCGTTCTTTGTGGGACCGCGGGCTGAGGCCGCCCGTCGAACATAATGACCAGGCCGTACATTTCCGCAACAGTCGTGAATTTCCTGACGAACCACTGCGCATCGCAGAGCGCGCCATTAAGCTGCCGGACTCCAACGTCGCCTGGATATTCATGGTGGCCCAAAGCCGCGATAGCCTCGATGGCCAGATTCGAGAATTGCGGTCGGTTCTGATCACAAGCTTTTTGCTGCTCGCCCTTGGTCTGATCATATTGGCGGCATTGCAGACATTTTATGGTCTTTGGCCGCTGCGCGCGGTGCGGATGGCAATTGCCCAGATGCGCAGCGGAAAAGAAAGCCGGGTCACCGACGCGTTGCCCGACGAAGTGATGCCGATGGTGAACGAGCTAAACGCGTTGCTCGACCATAATGAAAAACAGGCAGAAGAATCGCGTCGGCATGCTGGAAACCTTGCCCATGCACTGAAGACGCCGTTGACCGTTATCATGAACAGCGCCACGGCGCTGTCGCCTGATCTGTCGGAAACTGTCATCCGCGAGGCCACGACCATGCGGCGTCAGGTTGACCATCATCTTGCGCGCGCCCGCGCCGTGGGCCGCCGGGGGCATAGCCATAGCCGCGCGCAGGTCTGGGGCAGCCTTGAATCTGTAGAACGCGCCGTTGGCCGGCTCTACGCGCATATCCGCCTTGATATGGCCGGCGATCAGGAAATCTCGGCGCGCGTTGAGCGACAGGATCTTGATGAAATGCTTGGCAATCTAATCGAAAACGCAGCCAAATATGGCGGCGGCAGCGTGTTTGTCACGGTCGAAGATGTTGGTGATTTTGTGGAAATCAGCATTGAAGATGATGGCACGGGAATTCCCGAAAGCGAACGCGAACGGTTGTTTGACCGCGGTGCGCGGCTGGACACTGGCAAACCAGGAACTGGGCTTGGCCTTGCCATCGTCCGCGACGTTGTTGAAATTTATGGCGGGACCGTCGCGTTGGAGGAAAGCGAAGATCTTGGCGGGCTTTTGGTCAGACTGCGCTTACCGAAAGCGCTGGGCTGATTACTTCCCGTCGCGGATTTGCTGATGGTGGCGGATCACTTCGTCAATAATGAAGCGCAAGAATTTTTCCGTGAAGTCAGGATCCAGCTTGGCATCGCGGGCCAATTGCCGCAGCCGTTCAATTTGCTTCTCCTCACGCGCCGGATCAGCCGGTGGCAGCGACGACCTTGCCTTAAATTCGCCCACGGCCTGCGTTATCTTAAAACGCTCTGCGAGCATGAAAACCAGCGCAGCATCAATGTTATCGATACTGTCGCGAAAGTGGGATAAGGTATCTGCGTCGTTCATATTGTCATTCTGTGCCGACATTGACCGCAAGGGACAAGGGAAAATGCGCCATTTGCACTTGCCATGCGACGATGCTCACGTCAGAGCGGTGACGTTATGACGGCAACCATCCATAAAATCGGCGGACATCAGGCCCCATCGCTTGACCCAATCCTTAAACTGGTCGCACCAGGAATGAACAAGATTAACGCGGTGATTCTTGATCGCATGCAGTCGGAAATCCCGCTGATTCCGGAATTGGCTGGCCATTTGATCGCAGGCGGCGGGAAACGTATGCGGCCTATGCTCACCTTGGCGTGCGCACGGCTCTTAAATTATCCTGGCGACCGACATCACAAGCTGGCGGCGGCGGTGGAGTTTATCCACACCGCGACTTTGCTGCATGATGATGTTGTAGATGGAAGCGATATGCGGCGCGGCAAAACCGCGGCTAATTTGATATTCGGGAACCCGGCCGCTGTGCTTGTTGGCGACTTTCTATTCAGCCGGTCATTTGAGCTGATGGTTGAGGACGGCTCGCTTAAGGTACTTAAAATCCTGTCCAATGCATCGGCCGTTATTGCAGAAGGTGAGGTCCACCAATTGACCGCGCAACGGCAGATTTCGACGACTGAGGAAAAATACCTCGAAATCATCGGATCGAAAACGGCGGCTTTGTTTGCGGCGGCGTGCCGAATTGCTGCAGTCGTTGCCGAAAGCGGTGACGCGCAGGAACTGTCGCTTGACGCCTATGGCCGAAATCTTGGCATTGCGTTCCAGCTTGTTGATGACGCGATCGACTATGTGTCGGACGGTGCAACAATGGGCAAGGACAGCGGCGACGATTTCCGCGATGGCAAGGTTACGCTTCCCGTCATTCTCGCACATTGCCGTGGCAACGCCGAAGAGCAGAGATTCTGGCGCGATGCGATGCTTGGTAACCGGATTAGTAATGCCGACTTGGCACATGCGCGAAACTTGCTGCGAGAACACCGCGCCATCGATGACACCTTGGATCGCGCGCGGCATTATGGGCAGCGGGCCATTGACGCGATTGCGCATTTCCCGACGGGCGAAGCAAAATCGGCGCTGACAGAGGCGGTCGAATTCGCAATAGCCCGTGCATATTGACGGATAAGGCGGTGCCGTCCGCTGATATGGCCGACAATGCATTTCCCGTCTTGGCGGTGCTGCCAGATCTGCTGGGGTCATTACGGACCGTTCCTAATGCCGTGCTTATCGCGCCGCCAGGAGCAGGCAAAACCACGATGGTGGCTCCAGCCTTATTGGATGAGCCATATTGCGATGGTCAAATCCTGTTGCTGTCACCGCGCCGTTTGGCCGCGCGGATGGCGGCGGAACGCATATCCGAAAATTTAGGCGAAACGGTCGGCGGACGGGTTGGCTACGCGACGCGGCTGGACAGCAAGCACGGATCCAAAACCCGTATATTGGTGATGACCGAGGGGATATTCCGCAACCGGATCATTAGTGATCCAGAGCTTGTAGGCGTTTCCGCTGTGCTGTTTGACGAAGTCCATGAACGCAGCATCGACAGCGATTTTGGCCTCGCGCTCGCGCTTGAGGCCCAAGCTGCATTCCGGCCTGATCTGCGTTTGTTGGCGATGTCAGCCACCTTGGACGGTGAACGCTTTTCGCAGTTGATGGATGATGCGCCCGTGCTCGAAAGCGAAGGCAAAAGATGGCCTCTGGAATATCTTTATGTTGGTCGCCGGACCGAACAGACCATTGAAATCGATATCGTGCGCACAGTGCGCCAGGCGCTGGTGGAGCAGCAGGGCGACCTATTGGTGTTCCTGCCCGGCGTCCGCGAGATTGACCGGGCATTTGACATCTTAGGGGCCTGCGGCCCTGACATCGTCGTGCACAAACTGCATGGGCAGATTGACCCGGCGGCGCAGCGGCTTGCCGTCCGGCGCGATGTTGAGGGGCGGCGCAAGGTCATATTCGCCACGAACATTGCCGAAACCAGCCTGACCATCGATGGCGTGCGCGTGGTCATCGACTGCGGTCTTGCGCGGCGCGCACGCTTTGACCAGGCGGCCGGTGTAACACGGCTTGTGACGGAGCGGGCGAGCCTTTCTGCCGCCACGCAGAGGGCCGGGCGCGCTGCGCGGCAACAGGCGGGGATTGCCTATCGGCTTTGGGAGGAAGCGGGAAATGGCGGCTTGCCCCCGTTCGACCCACCCGAAATACTGGAAAGCGATCTTGCGCCATTATTGCTGGATTGCGCGCGCTGGGGCGAGAATGACCCTGCAAAGCTGCGTTGGCTTGACCTTCCGCCCGCCGCGGCTGTCCAGCAAGCGCGCAAATTGTTGATGTCGGTTGATGCGCTTGATGCGCAAGGACACATCACCCCGCATGGCACTATGTTGGCCAATTTACCCTTGCCGCCAAACTTGGCCCATATGGTTGCCCTAGCAGGGCAGAGCGGACAGGCGGAGGATGCGGCGATGTTGGCGGTTCTATTGCAAGAACGCGGTCTTGGCGGGCAGGGTGAGGATATTGAGACACGCTTTGAACGCTTCGTACGTGAACGCGGAGCAAAGGCAGATGCCGCCCGCATGCTGGCGCAGCGGATTGCGCGCCTGTGTGGCGCTAGCGGGGATAAGCAAATGCTCAGCATCGGCGGGCTGATTGGCAGCGCATTCCCTGATCGCATCGCCAAACGCCGCGATGCCAAGGGCGAAAAATGGATCAGCGCCATAGGCCGCGGTCTTCAGCTTGATCCAGCATCGCTTTTGGCGCGCGGGGAATGGCTGGCGGTAGCAGATGTTCAAGGCGCTGCATCGGGTGCGCGCATATTGTCTGCGGCCGCGTTGACCGAAGCCGAAATTATTGACCGATTTGGGCACCGTATCGAAAGCAAGCAAATCCTAACTTATGACAAAAGCACGGATCGTGTCGAAGCGCGTGTCCAAAGGCGGTTGGGCGCAATAGTGTTGAGCGAAGGGCGGCTGGAAAAGCCCGACCCGCAAGCCGTTGCGAGCGCACTGATAGCCGCAGTGCAAGACATGGGCATAGACGCGCTGCCTTGGCCTTTGTCCGCGCGCGCGCTTCGGGTACGCGCACACTTTGCCGGTGTCGCTTCGCTAAGTGACGATGCGTTGGCAGAGACCATGGAGCAATGGCTTCTGCCGTTGTTGGGCAAGGTCAACCGTCTGCGCGACGTCGCGCCATCGGGATTGGCCAATGCACTCGACAATATGCTCGGTTGGGATACGCGCACCCGTATCGACCAAATTGCACCCACTTCCTTCAAAAGCCCTGCTGGCACGGAACATCATATTGATTATGCCGCCGAAGCCGGTCCAACGGTCGAGTTGCGCGTTCAGGCATTATTCGGTCTTGATAGCCATCCTTTGGTAGGTACCAACCGCATACCTCTGGTTTTAAGCCTTACATCACCTGCGGGCCGTCCCATTCAGACAACGCGCAATCTGCCTGAATTCTGGCGCGGAAGCTGGCGTGACGTCGCCAAGGAAATGCGCGGCCGATATCCCAAGCACAATTGGCCAGACGCGCCGTGGGAAAGCGTGGCGAGCCTTAAGACAAAAAAGGCACAAGCCCGCAACGCTTGACGAATCTGGTGCGGTTCGGGCAAAGCGGCATCTAGTTTAACCGTCAGGAATCTTTCCATGTCCGCCCGTATCTTTCAGCGTCCCAAAAATGCCATGCAGTCTGGCCATGGGCGCAATGATGAATGGGTGCTTGAACATGTGCCAGCAGAGCCCCGCATTGCCGACCCGTTGATGGGCTGGGCTGGATCAGGCGACACGCAGGCGCAGGTTCAATTGACCTTCCCAAGCCTGGATGCGGCACGCGCTTATGCGGAGAAAAAGGGGATAGTTGCCACCTATATGCCCACACCGCCCAAGACGCTTAAGTTGCAGGCCTATGCGGATAATTTCCGCTAAACGATCATTCCGGGCAGCATCAAAAGTTTAACGTCCACGACGCAACCGTCCGCGCGCTTTTTCTGAACAAAATGGGGTAGGTCCGCCATGGCAATGCGGTGGACAGTGATATTCTCGCCATCCACGCCGCCGCCTTCGCTGACTTTCGTCAAGCCATGGGCGCGCACAAGCGAGAAGCTTTCGCTGACCATGCCGGGCGACGAGAAAAACTCGCCGACAATCTCCAGACTGTCTGCGCGATAGCCGGTTTCTTCCTCAAGCTCGCGCGCGGCGGACGCCAGCGTGTCTTCGCCTTCGTCATGGTCGCCAATGAGCCCAGCGGGCAGTTCAATACAATTTGCGCCCAGCGGCACGCGATATTGTTCGACGAGCAGGACATGATCCGCTTCCATTGCAAGGATAACCGCCGCCTTGATGCCGCGCGCGCGGCTGACATATTCCCATTTTCCGCGCGTCTTCGCCGTGATGAAGCGACCTTGCCACATCACGGTTTCGGCGTCGTCTTGTTCCATCATAACTGGATTAGCCTGTCAGGGAGTTCGTTGGGGTTGTCGGCACCCCTAGGAAAATGTTCAGCCAGCACAATGCCCATTTGCGTCACTGCTGCGGCTACGCCAGCGCCGGGGTTTCCGGCCTTCACCTGATCAAGCAAGGCGACCATCGCGTCACCCCATATTTCGGGTGCAACCTTGGAAGCAATGGCCGCGTCAGCCACGATTTCGGCGCGATGCTCCTTCATCGACAAATACAACAGCACACCCGTCCGACCCACCGTTTTGGATTCGGTACCTACCTTGAATAGGCTGATGGCGCGGCTGCGGACACGCGCTAGTTTTTTGGCCTTTGGCGTAAGGGCGAGGCGCAATGGCATCCATTTGAGGATAAACCATGTCCCGATCCATTTGAGCGCAACTGCCGCCAACAAAAATGCTGCATATTCCGCCGTCGTATATTCATGGCGCCACCCGCCCGAAAAGCTATCTATTAGGCCCGTGTAAAATTCAGGAAAAGTCGCATAGCTGACCAAGGCAATGAACGCGATTGCGCTTGCCCAAGCCATGGCGATATCGTCATAATGGTCCGACAGGTCAGTCACGATCGTGACGATTTCGCCGGTTGTTAGCCGTTCTGCATCCGCGACTGCGGCAACCACTATCGCATGGTCGGCTTCGGTGAATTGACTGATTTTACGTAAGCCCATGTTTAATATTCCTACCAGCCGCCTGAGGCGCCGCCGCCGCCAAAGCTGCCGCCACCGCCGCCAAAGCCTCCGCCGCCAAATCCGCCGCCGCCAAAACCTCCGCCACCAAAGCCTCCGCCACCCCAGATGATTACGGGCCCAATGCCGCTGCGCCGATGCTTACGCCCGCCGCCATTTGTGGAACGGATCATTGGTAGGAACACAAAGAAGATCATGAACAAGATGAAGATAATCGCGCCAAAGGGTATGCCTTTGTCACGTTTGTTACCTTGCTGTGCCGCGCTTGCTATCTTCGCCGCTTCGTCCGCAGGTAGTTCGAGCTGTGTCACGATGCGGTCAACGCCTGCACTGATGCCACCGGCAAAATCACCTTCCTTAAAGCGCGGGGTGATGTCGTTGCGGATGATTGTGGAAGACAAGCCATCGGTTAGCACGGGCTCAAGGCCGTAACCGACCTCAATTCGCATTTTGCGTTCGTTCGGCGCAACGATTAGGATTGCGCCATTATCCTTCTCGGTTTCGCCCTTGCCATCCTGCCCAATTGCCCATGCGCGACCCAGTCGGTAGCCGTAATCGGATATCTCATAGCCTTCGAGGCTGGCTAGAGTTGTCACAACCAACTGGCGTTTAGTGCGGGCTTCCAGCCCCTCCAGCTTGGCAGTAAGCGCCGCCTCTTGCTGCGGATCAAGCAAATTGGCCTGATCAACCACACGGCCGGTCAGTTTTGGAAAATTCTGCGCAACTGCTGCTTGACCGATGAGGGCCAGCAGCAGCGCAATAAGCAGGCCAAGGGCCTTATTCATGTTCAATTCCCGGACAGGATTAGGTCGCTGGCGCCATATCTAGCTTCGGTGCAGATTCTGCACCGGGCGTTGTTGCCTGATAAGGGATCATGGGCTTGGCACCGTGGATGATCTTGGCACCGATGATGTCCGGGAAAGTGCGAATGGTGGTGTTATAGCCACGCACCGCTTCGTTATAATCACGCAAAGTGATGCGTACGCGGTTTTCCTGACCCTCCAATTGATCCTGCAGTTTCAGATAGCCTTCTTGGCTTTTCAGCTGCGGATATTGCTCAACCGAGACCAGCAATCGCGAAAGGCTTCCCGACAACTGGTTCTGCACGCGCTGAAACGCCGCCATTTTTGCGGGATCGTTCAGGTCATTAGGGTTCACTTGAATGTTCGGCGATGTGGCACGTGCGCGTGCTTCAATGACCTCGGTAAGCGTTTTGTTTTCTTGCGCTGCTGCACCTTTCACAACATTGGCAAGGTTGGGGATCAGGTTCGCGCGCTCTTGGAACGCGGCTTGGACATCAGCCCATTTCGCCTTGGCATTTTCTTCGGCCGTGGGAACACTGTTGATCCCGCATCCGGCCAACGAAGCCGCAGCGACGGGTACCAGAAGAAATTTCAAAAAGTTCTCATGCATCTAACGCGCTCCTCCACTTGGCAAACTGCCTATCAATCCAGCCATTTACATGGCGTGTGTTAGGTACATAAGGCGCGCTAAGGCCTTTCGCAATGACTACAGTTGTTTGCGCAATGAATTTTACCAACCGGCTTTGGCGATAAATTCACTTCGCTTTGGCGCTGTTATCTGATGTAAAGCGAGGGAGGGTTCAGCAGCGGCGACATTAATGTCGCTCAGGAGACTTTGGTTAAAAGATGATCTTTGGGGAAGTAGGATGAAAAAATGGATATTAGGGGCGTTACTTTTCGTTGCAGCGGCAGCGGGCGGTTTTTGGGTGAGTGCAGACAAGGATATGAAGGCACTCATATCCCATTTGCCAACGGACTCTAACGTGCTGTTCTGGAGCGTAGAGCAACGCGACGCCGGTTTCCGCACAATGGACCGCATTCCGATTCTTGCAAAGGCCAACGTCATCGCAAAAGGCGATAAGGTTTATCCTTTGCCTGCCGGCGAGCCGCTGACAATCGGCATGGACGTCGATGCCTATATGAAAGCGCAACGCACGGCTGGGCTTGTCATATTGCAGGACGGTAAAGTGCGGATGGAGAAATACGGTCTCGATTTCACGGCGCACGGCAAATGGACCAGTTTTTCGGTCGCTAAATCCTTTACGTCGACCATGGTCGGCGCGGCCATCAAGGATGGCTATATCAAGAGCATCGATGATAAGGTTTCCGTCTATATTCCGGACCTTAAGGGCTCGGCGTATGACGATGTGACTATCAAGCAACTGCTGACCATGACCTCGGGCGTTAAATGGAATGAGGATTATACCGATCCTAAATCCGATGTTGCTTTGTTCAATTTGCACAAGGCCGAAAAAGGCATGGATGTAACGGTTAGTTACATGCGCAAATTGCCACGTGAGGCACCAGCTGGAACCAAATGGGTCTACAAAACCGGCGAAACTAATTTGATTGGCGTATTGGTCAGTTCGGCCACGAAAAAGACGCTTTCCAGCTATTTGTCGGAGAAGGTCTGGGCGCCATTTGGTATGGAGCAGGACGCAACCTGGCTTTTGGGTTCAACAGGGCATGAAATTAGCGGCTGCTGCATTCAGGCATCGACCCGTGATTATGCGCGTTTTGGCGCGTTCATAATGGGCGGTGCAAAAATCAACGGCGTTGGCATTTTGCCTGACGATTGGCTTGCCCCTGCAACAAGCAAGCAGGCGGACATTGGCATGGCCGGCAGAGGCTATGGCTATCAATGGTGGACCTATGACGACGGCAGCTTTGCGGCGCAGGGCATATTTGGGCAGGGCATCTTCATTGATCCCAAGCGCAACCTCGTGATCGCATCGAACAGCAATTGGCCAAAGGCGACTGACCCAGACACCGTTGGCGTTCAGCGCGAAGCATTTTATAAAGCGGTTCAGGCTGCTGTCGATACGGAAGCAAAGCCAGCACTGAAGTAAACATGCTGCGGCGCACAATAATTGCGAATATTCGTAATTAGATTGCGCCGCAAAGCATGGAAAAAAGGGCTTTTCTAAGGCCTGATATTAGTTCAGCATGTCATCTTCATGTTTCGTACTTCAGCGGGAGATTTGTCATGGATTTTAAAACGTTTTTGCATGCCGGTAGCAATCGGCGGGCTATGCTTAAGGGCATGGGTGTTGCCGCCGTTGGATTTTCACTGACGGGCGCGCTGGCCGGTTGCGGAGAGAAAGAAGCGGCAAAGCTCGCCAATGGCGAAGAGGCCAAGCTGAACTTCTATAATTGGGACACCTATATTGGTGAGACCACTTTGGGAGACTATAAGGACAGCGCCGGCGTTGATGTGAACATGACCTTGTTCGCCAGCAACGATGAATTGTTTGCCAAGCTACGTGCCGGTAATCAGGGTTATGACGTCATCGTTCCGTCGAACGACTTTGTCGAGCGCATGGCCGCAGCGGACATGCTGGTTGAAATCGACAAAGCCCAAATCCCCAATTTCAAAAATATTGCCCCTGAGTATCAGGACGTGCCTTATGACCCGGCGCGGAAATATTCGATGCCGTACACATGGCTGGCGCTTGGCATTGGGTATCGCAAGTCGAAGGTAAATTCGGTACCTGATAGCTGGAAAGTCCTGTTTGACAGCGACGAGTATAAGGGCCGCATTGCCGTGCTTTCCGAGGCTGGCGACATGTTCCGGCTTTACGGCAAATATCTGGGTAAATCGGTCAATGGGCTGACGGATGCCGACTTGAAAACAATCGAAGCCATGATGATCAAGCAAAAGCCAAACATCAAATCTTTCCACGAAGACAATGGTCAGGACCTTTTGCTTAAAGGTGAAGTGGACCTTGTCCTCGAATATAATGGCGACATTGCCCAGATTATGACCGAAGATCCCGACATCGGCTTTGTCATTCCCAAGGAAGGCAGCCAGCTGAATTCGGACAATCTGTGCATTCCAAAGGGCGCGCCGCACCCTAAAAATGCCCATGCGTTCATCAACTATCTGCTGGATGCCGAGGTAGGCAAAAAAATCACCGAGACGATTAAATATCCAACGCCTAATGCTGCGGTGAAGGCCTTGATGCCGGATAGCTATAAAAACAACCCGGTCATTCTCCCGGCTGCCGATGTTTTGGCGAAGTGCGAATACGCGAAATTCAATCCCGATCTTCAGCCGAAATATGAGGAGGCGTTTACCCGCGTTCGGGCGGCTTAATTGATGTCAGGCGCGTTGCAAGACTGGAAAAGCCAGAAGAAACCCTTTGCCGCAGTTGCAACGGCACCGGTGTTCTGGCTTGGCCTGTTCTTCATCGCGCCTATGACTATTGTCTGGCTCTACAGCTTCGGTCAAAATGCCGGACCTGCGGATATCAATATTTCGGGCACGCTCGACAATTACAAACGCGCGACCGAGTGGTTGTATCTTTCCATTTTCCTCAAAAGCTTTGCAGTTGCCGCACTCACCACGTTGATTTGCTTGATCATCGGCTTTCCTGTCGCAATGGCAATTACCTTCGCCGCGCCGAAGTGGCGCCCTTGGTTGCTGCTGGGAATCATGCTGCCCTTTTGGACCAACCTCCTGATCCGCACCTACGCGCTGATGGCATTGATGGGTACCAATGGGTATATGAATAAGGGGCTTGGCGGCCTGTGGGAAGGCGCCAGCTGGTTGCGGACCCTAGTGGGGATGCAGCCGCTTGAGGCATGGACGCCCGTGCAGTTGTTGTACAATAACTTCGCGGTCGTTTTGGGGCTTGTCTACGTCCATCTGCCCTTCATGGTTTTGCCATTATATTCGGCGCTCGACCGGCTCGACAAAAGCTTGGTTGAGGCCAGCCTTGACCTTGGCGCGGGGCATTTCAAAACCTTTATGAAAATCGTCGTGCCGCTGGCCGCGCCGGGGATTTTTGCGGGCGTTATGATTACATTGGTTCCCGCATTGGGTGCGTATCTTACCCCCGACCTCATGGGCGGCACCGATAGCCAGATGATCGCGAATGTTATCGAACGGCAGTTCAAGCGCGCAAATGACTGGCCGTTCGGCGCCGCTTTGTCCTTCTTGCTCATCTACGCGATGTTCATTTTGATTGCGCTGCAATCGATGCGCGCGAACAAAGTGAAGGAGGCGCGGTAATGTTTAACCGCACCGCCATCGCACCGCTTGAATATACACGCAAATTATGGATGCGCAGTTGGGTCGGGTTGACGATGCTGTTTCTCTATGCGCCGTTGGTTGTGTTGATGATCTTCAGCTTTAACGACAGCAAGCGCAACGTGATGTGGAAGGGATTTACCCTCAAATATTACGAGAAGGCGCTGAACAACGACAGCCTGGTCGAAGCGATGGTCAATTCGCTAACCATCGCATTTTTGGCGACCATCATCAGCTTGGTTATTGGCGCCTTGGCTGCGGTCATGCTCTGGCGCTTTCGCTTCCCGTTCAAGGGACTGGTCGAGGGCACGATGTCATTGCCGATTATCGTGCCCGAAATCTGCTTGGGCGTCGCGTTTTTGATCTTTTTTGCCAAACTCGACTGGCCCACTGACTTGGCTTGGCCGCTGAACCTGTCTGCGATCACGATTGCCCATATCACCTTCTGCTTTCCCTTTGTCGCGATGGTTGTCCGCGCGCGGCTGGCCAGTTTCAATAGGGAGGAGGAAGAGGCCGCCAAGGACCTTGGCGCGACCGAATGGCAGGCATTTCGCGATGTCCTACTGCCGCATATAAAACCATCCTTGGTCGCCGGCGCATTGCTTGCCTTTACGCTTAGCCTTGATGATTTCGTCATCACCTTTTTCACCAGCGGTCCGGATACGATTACCTTCCCGGTGAAGGTATATTCAATGGTGCGCTTCTCGGTCACGCCAGAGGTTAACGCCGCGTCCACAATCCTGATCATACTTACCGTCGCCCTGACCTTCATCGCGCTGAAATACCAGGGCGTGAAGGGCATCGCTGAAACCCATTAGAAGCGGCAGATCCTTATGACCGAAGGCAAACAACCCATCATTGAAATCCGCAACGTTTCCAAACGTTTCGGCAAAGTGACGGCGGTAGACAATATCAGTCTCGATATTCGCGCTGGGGAATTTTTCGTTCTGCTTGGGCCATCTGGCTGTGGCAAAACCACGTTGCTTCGGATGATTGCCGGGTTCGAAATGCCAACCGAAGGGCAGATCATCATCGACGGACAGGATATGAGCCTTGTCCCGCCGAACAAGCGGCCCGTGAACATGGTGTTCCAAAGCTACGCCGTGTTTCCGCATATGAACGTGACCGACAATGTGGGTTATGGCTTGCGGATATCGGGCATATCGAAGGCGGAGACCCGCGACCGCGTTGCCGAAGCGCTTGAGCTCGTAAAACTTGGCGGGTTTGAAGACCGGATGCCCGATCAAATGTCGGGTGGTCAGCGTCAACGCGTAGCACTTGCGCGCAGCCTTGTGATGCGACCCAAGGTGTTGTTGCTGGATGAGCCACTCTCCGCACTCGATGCAAAACTGCGGGCACAAATGCAGTTCGAATTGGCGGATTTGCAGGACAAGGTGGGCATTACCTTCGTCACCGTGACCCATGATCAGGATGAGGCATTGTCGATGGCCAGCCGCGTTGCGGTGATCAACAAAGGCGAAGTCGCGCAACTCGCGCCGCCATCTGACCTGTACGAATATCCCGCCAACCGCTTTGTCGCGGACTTTGTGGGCTCGGTGAACATATTCGAAGGCACGCTAACGCTGGACGAACCAGATAAAGCTGCGGTCGATTGTCCCGGGCTTGGCAAGATTTACCTCAACCATGGCGTAACTGGTCCGCACGGCGCCAATGTGTGGATCGCGCTGCGGCCTGAAAAAATTTACCTCCACGTCCCCGGCGAAGGCAAGGCGGTGCGCGCCGCGGCGCAAGATGCCCCTGATGGCCATAATCTTGCGCGTGGCACGATTAAGGGCATGAGCTATCTTGGCGATGTGACGCTATATGACATCCAGCTTGAGGGTGGTCACATCATCCGCGTCAGCCGCCCAAATCTGTCCCGCCATGACCAAGAAGACTTCACGTGGGATGACAAGGTCAGCATGCACTGGCGCGCCGACAGTCCTGTTGTTTTGTTAAGCTAAACGCCGAACCAGCCGAATCAATTATCCGCAGAGGCTGCGGGGCGCAGGTCAATCAAAGTAACGATGATGTTGCTTGCCGAATCTGAATTCGCGGCCTTGGGCATGCAAAAACGATAGGTTGACCCTGTTTGCATCATTTTCAGGCTCTCACTGAAAAAGGGTGACGTTTGGCGCAGTGGAATTTTCTCCCATTCGCTCTTTTGTTGCACCACGCCGGATGTCGCGTCGAACACTGTAAAATCGACAAGCACCAAGTCGCCATCGGTCGGATTTTTGCCGGTGCCAGCCTTGAGGATATCAAACCCTAGGCCCGATGACGTGAACTGCGAACAACTGCGTTCAGCAACCGGAATAACAGGCTTTGGCGGCGGGCTGGTGAAGGAGAGCAGATCGACCTCAAACACCAAATCGGCATTTGCAGGAATGGGCCCCGTACCGGCTTCGCCATAGCCAAGCTTGGATGGGATGCAGATGCGATAGCTTCCGCCTGCCTGCATCAGTTGTAGTCCCTGTGCAAAGCCCGGGATAACGCCGCCAACGGGAAATTCCGACGCTTGCCCTGAGTCAAATTGCGTGCCGTCTGCGGTCAGCATGCCATTGTAATTTACCACGACCTTGGACTCGGCATTTGGGCGATCACCATTGCCCGGCTTGATGACAGTGTAGGACAGACCTTCAGCGGTTGTTGTCGTGCACGAAAGTACTGGCGGCTTGGGCTTAGCCGCCACGGGCGCGGCGGCCTGTGCTGCGGCAAATTGCAGGAGCAGGGCGGGGGTGAGGGCGGCTGTCGTCAAGGCGCGCTGTAGTGTTGGTGATGTCATGATTGTCCTCGGTAATGGATGAACGGGCTCAGCACTATGGTTTCTTATTCGCCTTCACCCAATCGCCCGCAATTTCGGTTCCGCTTCATCGAGCGACTTGAGGATAATCCCCACCAAATCGTCGATTTGTGTCGGCGTGATTATTAGCGGCGGGCACATGACGATGGTGTCGCGAATGCCCCGTACCATCAACCCGTTGCGGATACAGATGTCCCGGACCATTGGGCCTGCCGTCCCTTCGGCACCCCCAAAGCGGGCGCCAGTAGCTTTGTTGGCAACCACCTCCACTGCGCCCAGCAAACCGATTGAGCGGGCTTCGCCGACCAAAGGATGGTCACGTAAAGTCGCCAGCTTTTTGGCCAAATAAGGGCCGGTTTCGTCGCGGACTTTCTCGAACAGACCTTCGCGCTCCATGATTTCGATATTGCGCAAGGCTACCGCTGACGCCACGGGATGCCCTGAATAGGTGTAGCCATGGACGAAATCACCGCCCGTTTTAATGACCTTTACGATCTCAGCACTCACGGCGACGGCGGAAATCGGCAGATAACCCGATGACAGCCCCTTGGCCATCGCGATGATGTCCGGCTGGATGCCCATGGTTTCGTGGCCCCATATATTGCCCGTCCGGCCAAAGCCGCAGATAACCTCGTCACAGACCAATAATATACCATATTTGCGGCAAATCGCTTCAACCTGTGGCCAGTAATTTGCCGGCGGAATGATAACGCCGCCCGCGCCTTGTACCGGCTCACCAATGAAGGCAGCGACATTTTCAGGACCGACCTCTAATATCTTGTCCTCAATGGCTTGCGCACATGCGGTGCCGAAATCTTCCGGCGTCATGTCGCGGCCTTCATTATACCAATACGGCTGGCGGACATGTTCGATGCCGGGCATCGGCAAAACTCCCGGCGCTGGGAAGCCTTGTTCATGCATGGATTTCATGCCCCCCATGCTGACGCCAGCCACCGTGGAGCCATGATAGGCGTTATGACGGCTGATGATGATGGTGCGGCTATGTTCGCCCTTCACTTGCCAATAATGGCGCACCATCCTTAGAATCGTGTCATTGGCTTCGGAACCGGAGCTGTTGAAAAACACATGTGGCAAGCGGCCACCGGTGAGGCTGGAAATCTTGTCCGCGAGCATGATCGCTGGCGCATTCGCGGTTTTGAAGAAGCTGTTGTAATAAGGCAGCTCAAGCATTTGTTCGCGCGCGACCTCAGCCAATTCATCACGGCCATAACCAACGGTCACACACCATAAGCCAGCCATGCCGTCCAAGATGCGATTGCCGTCGCCATCATGGATGTAGCAACCTTCGGCATGGGTGATGATCCGGCTTCCGCCCAAATCCTCGATTTCTTGCCAGTCGGCTTGCGCGGGCAAATGGTGGGCGATGTCCAAGCGGCGAAGTTCGGCGATATCGTAATTGCGTGGCATAAATTGGTTCCTTGAATGTCTGGACTCCCTTCCTGCATGTCGGAAGGGCTGGGGTAGGGTACCCGCCAAGTGCGCGGCACACCGTTTCAGGCCTTTTTCTTACCCTTGCTTTTATCAGAAGGGGTGAAGGGAAAAGGCACGCCAGAATTTAAGGCGAAAAGCCAATCCGTGCTTGGTAGCGGTTAAAGCGGGTAACAGTTCTGTTCACAAATTGCCTCTTAACGCCTTTCCCAAAAGGTGGAAATAGGTTTGCGAATCTGGATCATTTTCGGTTCCCCATTCGGGATGCCATTGCACCGCAAGCAAGGGCGCGCCATTTGGCCGGGCGCTATAGGCTTCGACAAGGCCATCGGGCGCGCGTGCTTCAACATTCAGGCCATCTGCGAGCTTACCAATGCCTTGATAGTGGACAGAGTTCACGTCCAGCCTGCTCTTGGCATAGGCGCTGGCCAACATGCAGCCATCGGTAAGATCAACGGCATGGCGGTGGTCAAACATCGCATCGAAGGCAACGTCATCCGGCGCATGGTGACGGATGAGGTCATCACTGGCGCTGGTGTCGCGGCGCAGTGTACCGCCCAAAGCGACGTTGATTTCCTGAAAGCCGCGGCAAATACCAAACACAGGCTTTTGCGCATCGATCATGCGGTCCACCATCGATATTGCGATTCCGTCGCGGCCATCGTCGAATGGACCATCGCCCCCATATTCGCCATAAAGGCGCGTGGCGACATTCGACGGGCTACCCGTGAGCAAAATGCCGTCGATGCGCGGGGCGACATCTCCGGCGGTCATCAGGTCGGGAAGCGAAGGGATGATTAACGCCGCTACGTCGGCATAGGTCATTGCGGCGCGGATATAACGGTTCATCACCGCTTGCGCGACTTCACTCCCAACTATGCGATTACAGGCGATGACACCCAATACCGGACGGCTCATTTTGCTGGCTCCTACGCTACTTCCTGTTCAACGGACAGTTCACGCCGCTCCGATCAGCTCCCGACCAATCAACATCCGGCGGATTTCATTTGTGCCGGCGCCAATGTCGAGCAGCTTGGCATCGCGCCAATAACGTTCAACTGGCCAATCCTTGGTATAACCAGCGCCGCCCAATGCCTGAATCGCTTCGCCAGCAACCTTCACCGCGCTTTCGCTGGCGAGCAGGATTGCGCCTGCGGCATCAAAGCGGGTAGTCTGTCCAGCATCGCACGCACGCGCGACATTGTAGACATAGCTGCGCGCCGAATTCAGCGCGACATACATGTCGGCAACTTTGGCTTGCATCAATTGGAAGCTGCCAATGGGTTTGCCGAACTGCTTGCGTTCGCGGACATAAGGCAGGACGACATCAAGGCAGGCCTGCATGACGCCAAGCTGAAGCCCGGCGAGAACGACGCGTTCATAGTCCAGTCCAGACATCAACACGCCAACGCCACCATGCAACGGGCCCATCATTTGTTCTTCAGACACAAAACAGTCATTGAACACGAGCTCCGCCGTTGGCGATCCGCGCATCCCGACCTTGTCGATTTTCTGGCCGATGGAGAAACCCTCCATGCCTTTTTCGATTAAAAATGCGGTTATCCCGCGCGATTCCGCTTCGGGTGCGGTTTTTGCATAGACGACCAAAGTGTCTGCATAAGGCGCGTTGGTGATCCAATATTTGGTACCGTTGAGGATATAGCCGCCCTGAACCGCTTCGGCCTTTAACTTCATCGATACGACGTCGGAACCTGCGCCCGCTTCGGACATGGCAAGGCTGCCGACATGTTCACCCGAAATTAGCTTAGGCAAATATTTCACTTTTTGCTCTGGCGTGGCCCAGCGGGCGATTTGGTTGACGCATAGATTTGAGTGCGCGCCATAGGATAGGCCGATGGAGGCAGAGGCACGGCTGACTTCTTCTACCGCGACAACATGCTCCAGATAGCCAAGGCCAAGGCCGCCGTCCGCTTCATCCACAGTGATGCCGTGCAAGCCAAGTTCGCCAATGGCTGGCCACAGCTCTTCGCGCGGAAACCAGTCATCCGCGTCAATTTTGGTCGCGAGCGGTGCGATTTTGTCCGTTGCGAACCTCTTGGTCGTGGCGCGGATCATGTCGGCGTTTTCGCCAAGAGCGAAGTCTAAGGTCATGCTTGTCATCCCTTCACTCTGCCATTTATTTGGATATGCTGCAAGCATGGGGCTAGCCAGTCAGTTACCTTTTGCCTACCGCTTGTAACATGATTTTCAAGCGAGCGAATCTTCACTGATGCATTATAATATTCTCATCGTCGGCGGCGGCCATGGCGGCGCGCAAGCGGCAATTGCACTTCGGCAGGCCAAATATGAAGGCAGCATTGGCATAGTGAATGCCGAGCCTGAATATCCTTATGAGCGTCCGCCATTGTCCAAAGACTATTTTGCTGGTGACAAGGCGTTTGAACGCATCATGATCCGACCCGCAGCCTTTTGGGCCGAGCGTGCCATCGACATTATGCTGGGACAGCGCGTCGATAGCGTTGACCCCGCTGCCCATCAGGTGACCGTTTTTGACGGTACAATTATCTCATATGGCAGCATGATTTGGGCAACGGGCGGCAGTCCGCGGCAATTGCCCGTTGAGGGGGGCAATCTGTCCGGTATGCATGTCGTGCGCACCCGTGCAGATGTCGACCGGATGCTTGATGGCCTTGATGATGTCGCGGAGGTCGCTATTGTCGGCGGCGGCTATATCGGGCTTGAGGCGGCGGCCGTGCTGCGCAAAATGGGTAAGAAAGTGACTGTGCTGGAGGCCATGGACCGCGTGCTGGCGCGGGTCGCTGGCGAACCGCTGTCACGCTTTTACGAATCCGAGCATCGCGCGCATGGCGTCGACGTTCGGTTGGGCGTTGAAATCACCGCTGTTGAAGGCGAGGGCTTTGTCACTGGCGTTCGCTTGGCGGATGGTGAGGTGATCCCCGCGCAGATGGTCATTGTCGGCATTGGCATCATACCTGCCGTCGGGCCCTTGCTCAATGCGGGCGCAGCCGGCGGGGCAGGGGTTGATGTTGATGCCTATTGCCGGACGTCGCTGCCAGATATCTTTGCCATCGGTGATTGCGCGGCGCACGCCAACGCCTTTGCCGGCGGCAACATCATGCGCGTTGAATCTGTGCAAAACGCCAATGACATGGCGAATGCTGTGGCCAAAAGCCTGACGGGCGAGCTTACGCAATATCACGCTGTGCCATGGTTTTGGTCCAACCAATATGACCTGCGGTTGCAAACTGTGGGGATCAGCGCCGGTTATGATACGACCATATTGCGCGGTGACCCCGACACACGCAGCTTTTCGCTGATTTACCTAAAAGCGGGCAAAGTCATCGCGCTCGACTGTGTCAATGCCACCAAGGATTATGTCCAAGGCCGGTTGTTCGTAACTGATGGCCTTTCGCCGACCGCTGATCAATTGGCCAACACTGCTGTTACCTTAAAGGAACTCGCCGCAGAGCTGGCGGCCGCCTAAACATTTGCCTCCAGTACGTTCCGCCCTCACGGCCATATTAGGCCCTACCAACACAGGTAAGACACATCTTGCCGTCGAGCGCATGTGTGCGCACTCCAGCGGGATGATCGGCTTTCCTCTGCGCTTACTGGCGCGGGAAATTTACGACCGCGTTGTGGCCATGAAAGGCGTGCAGAATGTCGCGTTGATCACAGGCGAAGAACGGATTGAGCCGCCGCAAGCGCGCTGGTATTGCTGCACCGTTGAAAGCATGCCCATCCAGAAGGAATTTGCCTTTGTCGCGATTGACGAAGCGCAATTGGGTGCCGACCCCGAACGCGGGCATATTTTCACAGATCGCATATTGCATGCGCGCGGACGCGAAGAGACGATGATCTTGGGGTCGGAAAGCCTGCGCCCGATCATTCGGTCGCTGCTGCCCGATGCCGAGATCATCTCTCGTCCGCGCTTCTCGACGTTGAGCTATGCTGGCGCCAAGAAACTGTCGCGCTTGCCAAAGCGGTCCGCCATCGTCGCCTTTTCTATCGAACAAGTATATGCGGTGGCCGAAACCTTGCGCCGGATGCGTGGCGGGGCGGCGGTCGTGATGGGCGCGCTGTCGCCGCGTACCCGAAATGCGCAAGTCGCGATGTTTCAATCGGGCGAGGTGGATTATCTCGTCGCCACCGACGCGATCGGCATGGGGCTGAACCTTGACGTTGCCCATGTTGCCTTTGTCAGCCTCTCCAAATTTGACGGCTCGCGCCGCCGCCGATTGACGGTTGCAGAAATGGCGCAAATTGCAGGCCGCGCTGGCCGGCATCAACGCGACGGCAGTTTTGGGACGCTGGCGGGCGAAGGCAGCGAATTCACACCCGAAGAAGTTCTGGCGATTGAAGGGCACAGCTTCCCACGTCTGGATTGGCTCTTTTGGCGGGAGGCAAAGCCGCGTTTCAACGACATTGCGACATTGATTGCCGATCTGGAGAAAAAGCCACATCGTCCGGGGCTTTTGCCCGCGCCAAAGGTTATCGATGTGCTCGTGCTCAAGCGCCTGGCGGAAATGCCAGATGTGACCAGGTTGATCCGCCATCCCGTCGACGTTGCTCGTTTGTGGGAGGCCGCATGCCTGCCGGACTTCAGGCAAATGGGGGAGGAACATCACAGCCGTTTCGTCGCGTCTTTGTGGCAGTATCTGGGCCAGAATGAGCGCGTTATTCCGCAGGGCGTCTATGCCAGCGAACTGGCCCGGTTGGATAACATCCAAGGGGACGTGGATACGTTGTCGGCGCGAATCGCGGCGGTGCGGACTTGGACCTATATTGCCCACCGAAGCGATTGGCTGACCAATCCGCCTGCGATGGCCGAACGTGCTCGGGCGTTGGAAGAAAAATTATCGGATGCCCTGCATGATGCGCTGCGTCAGCGGTTTGTCGATAAACGCACATCAATGTTGCTTCGGAAAGGCGCGAAAGACGTCGGTTTGCTACCCGTCGAGATTCAGGCGGACAACCGTGTTCTGGTAGATGGCGAGGACATTGGCACTTTACAGGGCTTCGCCTTTCGGGTTGACCCAGCGGCCAAAGCGGGTGACCGTAAATTGTTATTGGCTGCCGCCGAACGGCATTTGGCAGCCATTTTGAGACAAAAGGCAAAGGACGTAAGTATGGCAGAGGACAGCGAATTCTCGCTCGCAGCCGATGGAGAGGGCAAGCCCGCGATTTTCTGGAAGGGCGAACTTCTTGGCGCGTTGACTAAGGGTCGGACACTGCTTCAACCAGCCTTTACGCCCGTTAAGGCTGTCTCTGGGCTTGAAGGCGACGCCTTGCGTGACATCACCACCCGGGCAGAAGGCTGGATAGAAGCGCAATTGGCCAAGGCAATGGGCGGCATCGTCGGGCTTTTGGACCTTGCCCAGCAAGCCGATGTCGACGGCAATGTGCGTGCACTTGCGGTGCGTTTAGCCGACGAGGGCGGTATCGCTGGCCGGCACTATCTAGCCGATGCGATTGCGGCATTGCCAAAGGAAGCACGCGGCGCGGCGCGCAAGGGCGGAATCGTGTTTGGCGCGCTTGATATTTATCACCACGCCGCGTTGAAACCTGCGGCGGCCAAATGGCGCGCGGCATTATTTGCGGCGCGTGACAGCCGTGCGATGCCCGAACTTCCGCCTGAAAGCGCGGTGCATTTGAAGGCGTGGAACTTTGCTAATGCATCCGAAGCACGCAACGCTGGCTATAGGCGCATTGGCGACGAGTATGTCCGCATTGATTTGGCCGAACGCGTCATCAAAAAAGCGCATGAAGCCCGTGGGCAGGGCAATTTGGTCAGCATGGACATGGCCTTCGCAACGTCGCTGGGCATTAGTGAGGCTGGGTTAAAGGCATTGATGCGCGATGCAGGCTTCCGGCCTGCGGAAAAGGCACAAGAGCCGCAGGCTGAACCAGAGCCTACATCTGACGCGGTGGCCGACGCAGCGCAGGGTGTTACGAGCGACGTTGCGCCAGCATCCGAACCCGAAAATGTTCAACCCGATGCTGCTAGCGAACAAGAGGCGATCGCCACCGAACCTACCGTTGCCCAGGCACCCGAACCGCAAGCTGTCACACTCACACACTGGCGCTGGGTCGGCCTGCCAAAGCCGCGTCCGCCCGAGCAGCGTCAGCAACGCGCCAAGCCACAACTTCAGAAAACACACGCTGCAGGTAAGCCGCAGGCCAAGCCAGATCGCACCCCTGTTGCGCCAAAGCAAAACGCCCAGCCATCATCCTTGGCGCTGCAGTTGTCGGCGCTTAAGGGCCTCAAGCTCTAGA
>Ga0209769_1000041_pt1 | contig 47734 bp, 58 predicted proteins | sample LauGreSuBDMM15DN_2_FD_187569 | JGI IMG/M metagenome (GOLD analysis project Ga0209769, IMG submission 187569) | Freshwater lake microbial communities from Lake Michigan, USA - Su13.BD.MM15.DN (SPAdes) (version 3) | ecosystem: Environmental > Aquatic > Freshwater > Lake | place: Lake Michigan, USA...
CAGAGTGAGAACGATAAGCGGCTTTTCGTCGCCTTCTACTAATCGGATGACATCTGTTGCCATAATTACCTCATGCAAATGGACGCATTTGAACCGTCATCGACGCACGAGCAGCACCAAGATTGGCTCTAGCCCGTCGTTCAGACGTTTTAAATGAGTATTGTTTGGCGTGGTATGAGGCTAACTCACGATCAGTCCACGTTCTATTGGGCAGCACTAACAGATGCTGTAAGGCTCCGTGCATGACAACATTCTCAATGTCATCCAACACAGACTTTGCCATTGCCGATGAAGTACGCAAAGGCTTAAGGGCTACAATCATCTTCAGGTCGTAGACGACTGTATCATCTGGCACTGGTGCAAGCACAAAATTGTCAGAGTCTAGCTGGCAGACATTCTGCGGGCTAGACAACTGCTCGGGAGTCAGATCAGGCCACGCTGGGTACTTACGGGTCAACTGCTCAAGAGTCGCTGGTTCTATGTTTGAGCCGTTTAGCGAGACTGATAGGAACGCATGAACCTCTGCCCCCGTAGGATTCTCGTAGGGATACTCATAGACCCCCGGCGTAAGTCTGATTTTAGGCTGCTCATAGCGCCATGACAGAGTTCTTTCGCACACCTCAATAGCTGCATCACGAACATATTGCTCGACGATTGGCTGCGGGCATCCCGGCACGCTAGGTGCAAGACGAGTAACCAGTGAGAGGAATGTGCGGTCAGCCATTAGACAACCTCAGTTGGTTTGAGGCCAGCTTGTTCGGTATCAGTAATAACCCTACCCTGTGCGCTAACGCCCAAGGCTTGGGTAAATGACTGCTGGAACAAGGCAGCACGTTGTGAGTTTACGTGTTCGTTATCAACTGACTCAGCCAAGAACACTGTAGCGTCAACGACAACCGGAAAATAGCCATCTGACAACAACGTCACAGTTGTTGTGCCGTCATAGTCTGTAGGAGTCTGCGAATACTCCCCGATTAAAATTTGACCTGCTGGCGCTTTGGGGTAGATGAAGAACTTGTTGGCGTTGCGCACGTGGCGCATCCAGTTCACACATGGCCCAGCGTCGTCATTCATCCATGTCGGGTACGTCTGGTCAAGCGCTTCGCGGTTAACCTCAGTAACGCCATTGCCGTCTTGCACGGAGAATATCTCCATGATCCGGAGTGAATCAGACGGCATGGACTGGATGACAGACCCAGCAGTGGTAGAGATTGGCCCAATGTAAGCAAAGAGGTCAGGGCGAAGCACAGCAATGCGCTTTAAAGCCTGATTTGCAAAGCCCAACAACACCACGTCGCTATAGCGCTGCGGTGAGTTGATGTCTTGCAGTAATCTGCGAACCTCAGTGATTACATTGTTGAGTATCATTCAGGTAGACCTCGGGATGCTTCAGCATTAACTTCCTCATTGGTCACAGGGGGAGCCTCAGGAATTGCTTCGTCGGGGGTAGTAAGATTAAGATCAGACTTGCGCCCCTTTTGTTTCTTAGGGATGAACTTTTCCGGGAAGGCTTCTTCCTCAGTCACTTCCTCAACCATTGAGTTCTCAGCCAACAACGCTGTGTAGTCGTAAATAAAGCCGTCTTGCTTGTTTCTTAGGTAACGTGCCATCTAAAACTCCTATCGGTATTTGGATGTCTTACTCGCTATTTTAGCGGGTTGTTTCACAAATTGTTGTCCTTTTGCTTTGCCAGCACGTTTTGCACGCGTTGTCGCAGCATACTCAGCAGGGCTGAGATTTTTAATCGCAGCTTCTGGAAGGTATCTTTCACCTGTTTTATTAGACGGTTTTCCACTTTTGGTTCTCCATTTTTGGTCGCCCCAGTCTTTTAGAGATTGCTGCGGCGCTTTCAATCTTTGTACCCCCCGCCAGCAGCCTTGTATTTCTTGGCTACCAACTGAGCTTTACGTGCTGACCACTGGCCTGCGCCTGTACCTTGCGTTGCGGCAGCTTTTACCTGCGACACAATCCGTTTACGCAACTCAGGCTTCGTGTAGTTACCTGCGGCGTTTACAGTAGATTTTGGTTTAGTAGCCATCAGCATTTCCACCTTGCAAGTGCCGCTGCCTTACGTGTTGGTTTGCCCTTCTCGTCCTTCATAGGCCCGGGCATACCAGACATGCGTGCACAAAATGAATCTTTGCGTTTACCGCCCTGAGGCTGTGGAGCTTTTAAGTTGCTGCCTGTAGCTGCGTTGTACTTAGCACGACCTTTAGCAGTCAGCCCAGCACCCTGCGATACAGGTAGTTTCTCCCCACGGCCTACGGATAGATTAACACCCTTTTTCGTAGCCATTACACAGCCTGTAAGAACGTAGTAGTTTTTGCGGATGTAGGAAGGGTTACGTGAATATCAGTAGTGAATAAGATGCCGTCGTCAGGGATATTCATAACAGTCGGTTGTGTGCCAGTGCCGATATTAAACTGCAACCTCACAGTGCCAGAAGCGCCGCCGTCACGAAAGATAACATCACCAGCAGTACCACCACTAATTGTGTGATACCCACGTAGTTGACGCCGCCCAGTCGCTACAGTACCTGTTGCGTCTGTATGTACAGCCGTTACATTTGACATATTGTTCTCCTAAAAGGAAGGGGCCGAAGCCCCTATCCTAATGCCGTTTAGTTGATGTCTGTAAACATTGCGAAGATACGCACAACAGCAGCGGCTGGTACGGCAGTACCAAGCGTAATGTCGATAGTATCAGCAGCGGCGTACACCTTACCACCACTCAAAGTGGGAGCAAATGCACCAGACGACAACACGGGAACGCCACCAGAAGTAGCAGCCGAGTTTGCTGAAGTTGCAGCCAAGTAACCAGCGGCGGCGGAGCCGTCACCGATAGAGATGGTGCTAGTTACGCCAGCAGCAGTGGTAACTACCATACCCACGTTAGACACCAAAGTGCCTGCGGGGATAGGGATAATTTCCATTACGTCAGAAGCAGCCAGTGCAGTTGCACCAGCAGCAGAACGTGCTGCAATGATCGCTGGGAAGTCAAGAATCATCTCCACCAAATGAACTTTGTGAAGTGCATTTGAGGGGAGGGCGGCTGAGCCTTTGTTAAAGCCCAAGGTATCGGTATATGTAGCCATTTTAAATCTCCAAAAAAGGTTAAACGAGGAGGCCGAAGCCCCCTAATTGATTAAGCCAGAGTCACAATGCCCTGAGCCAAAGCTTCAGGCTTGACAACTTTGTAGCCATACACTTGCAAGCCACGGACGATATTGCCGAAGGTGGACTCAGAGCGGATGGTTTCCATTTCAGTCATCTGTGAGGCAAAAGTAAAGCCCATTCTGTGACCAGCGATCAAGCTGAACTTACCGCTGGTAACGCTCAGGTTGTGGCTCATGTAAATGGTGAAGCGGTCGATCATGCCGAGGCGACCGTTACGGATAACAGACTGTGCGTCACCAGTAATAGAAGCATCCTTCAGATCGGACTTCTTAATGAAACCAGCCATCTTGGCAGGAATAACCAAGAAACGGTCGCTCTCAGGAGCATTGGCTTCGTCCAACACTGTGCCCAAGTCGATGATGTACTCCAAGACGTTGGTCTTAGTAATCGCAATAGGAGAACCAGTCGTACCTAAGTCAATGTTGGCAGTAATGCGGCCAGCAGTTGCACCTTTATTCAAGGAAGAAATACCGGGCAGCATGTCAGTCAACACACGTTGGTCAATCTTAATCTTCATCTTTTCAGATGCGTCTTTAGTCCAAGTGTCCATCAAGTTGATGTCCGATTGAACTTTGTCCACGTCGTCTTCGATGCAGGAGAAGTACTCGCCTTTGTCAATCAACAACTGCAACTTAGCTTTGTCTGGATTCTCAACTTGGAGAGTCTGACCTTTTACATAAGTGCGGATGGTGACTTCAGGAGAAGTGCGGATATTGACGGTATCGCCATATGAGCGGATTTCGCCTTCGTAGTCAGTGTTAGAGATTGCTGCGAGCACGGTGGCATCGTAGAAATTCTCAATGAGTTTGCCAGACCAGATTTCTGGAATGAAGTTGCCCGAATACTGTGGGCGGCCAGCGGCGTTAGGGTATGCCATGATGAAGCTCCTTGTCTAGTTAAACAACAATACGACCTTCTCGCTGTGCAGCGAAAATGTCGCGTTCGATTCGATCACGCTCAGTCTCACGCCCTTTGTACTTCTGCGAACGGACATCGTTGAAAAAGGTTTTGATGTCATCCGCAGAGTATGTCTTGGCGCTGGAATTGTTGGACGGGTTAGAGCCGCGTGAGCGACCCGGTGCAACCTGTTTTTCCAATTCCGAACCTTGCGTATTTCGGTTAGCGCGAGCACCAGTAGGCTGTCCATTGATCTCACCCCATGCTTGGAAGAAACTAATAACACGGCGAGTGTCAAGATTACGCTGTGCGTCCTCAAGATACGTCTGCCGAGTAATCCCAGTTAGCGGATCAACCTCTAACAACCAAGACTGAAAGGCTTGAGTGTCATTGACTGCACGCCAATTAGGGACATTATCAGTTATATCTGCCCAGAATTTCTGCTCTGCGGTAACAGCTTGTCTGTGCGCCACTGCTTGTACCTGAGGTACAACGCTGGTGTGCATCTGACGAAACATACCTTCCAACTGCGCAATCTTCTGCGCCACGGGCATTAACTCCTCGCGGCTAACTTTCCGCATAACATCCAGTGACTCACCATATTCCTGCACATCTTGGTCGGTGACCAAGGGGTCGTGCTGGGCTTGGCGTGCTTGGGGTTGTTGTTGCGCGGAAAGCGAAGAAAGCAGTTGTTCAAGCTGCTGAACGCGCCCTTGCATTTCACGGTTATGTGCGTGTAAGCGTGGGACTTCTGCGTTGTACATACCCTGAAGGGTTCTGTACTTCTGGACAACATCTTCTGAACTTTGGGTTCCTGCTGACGGTTGCTCTGTATTTTCAGCAGGGTGAGCAGCATCGTTAACGCCAGAATTCTCGTAGGAAGAAGGGTCATTGTCATAAGCGGACTCATTGGACGGAGTGTTTCCATTGGCGACATTTTGTGCGCCTTGGTTTTCTTCGTCGTTAAGTTGCTTGTACAACTCCTGTACAGCCTCGGTCTGTTTGCGAATTTGCTCTGGAAGTGCCATTTTTACGCTCCTATCGGTATGCGTTAACTAGACGGCGAGTCATTTTGACTTTGCCGCTACAAAATCAGGGGCATCTTTGACAAGGTTGTACACCTCGCCCAATACCTGACAGCGCCCCTGTGGGACTGCCGGGTTGTTTACTGCAAGTGGCAACTTAGATAACTCGTGCTCATACCACATCTTAAGCCATTCCCGGACTTCTGGGAACTGGCGTGAGACGTTCGCAAGCGCTTGCATTGCCTTGTCGTCAGGACGGATCATGCCGCCCTCCCACTTACACGATTACTGACTACGTTGCCATCCATACCACCTTTGGGAGAACCGTCCGGTTGAGTAGGTGTAGGCTCTTGTTGCGATTGCTGTGCAGCAATCTGAGCCTGCGCCCTACCAAGGAACGCAGATTTCTCCCGAGATGGAACGATGTCATCCACAGGCATTTGCAACCCTTTAGCGATCTCACGAAGGATCGCTGCCCTACCATCCTTACCGACAATTTCCATGTCGATCTGATTGGCGGTTGCATTAAGGAACTCGATACGGCGCACGTTAACGGTCTCTTTGACCGCCAAGTTAACTGCGCCTCTGGCTATAACTTGTGCGTCGCCCTTGATGGACTCATCCTCGTCATAGCGCATGTTGTAAACAAACTGGCGTTGCACGATGGGTTTAATCACATCGCTGTCAATGTGCATCACGACTTGGCGAATACCCTTACCGGATGCGCCCATCAACATGGACAAGCCAGAAGAAGTACGGCCAGCGCCTTGTACATTCAAGTCGCCATACATGTACGCCGGAATACCGGAGTGCTCGTCAGCCAACTTGCTGAATCTCTCGTACACAGCCATGAGAGTATTTGCATTGTCTTCAGGTTGCGTAAACCGCACGGCAGGGGCACTCGAGCCAATAGGATCGTTGAGCGTCTGCCAGATTTTCCAAGGGTGAATCTGTGTGATGTCCTCGTTGGGCGGCAACCGCTCAAGGTTAACTTCGACCTGTGGGCCGGAAGCAATACCCATGTTGTTGACCAAGGCTCGTGCTGAAGCATTACAGACGTTCTGCACGTCCTCAATGACTTCGGGAATAGCCTTACCCCAGAATGAACCGGGGCACTTGATAAACGAGGTTTTAGCGTACGGCTTCTCACCGAGGGGGTCGTAGTTCAGTACGGCCTTGATGGTGTAGTTGCCTACTTGCCAGATGTTGGCGTCATACTCACGAGCAGAATCAGGAACATCGTCCTCAGTAAGACCCCACTCAATCAGCATCTTGCCGGATACTTTGCCCCAGAACTCTAGGGTATCGAACATCTCGGTCGGGCGCATGTGCGAATAGAACTTACGCTCTTGCTCTTGCTTGAGGAGTTCCACATCCATGTTAATCCAAGACTGACCATTGCCAATATCAAGGACTTTGCGAATAGCATCATCGTCGTAGCCGGGGACACCGATCAAGTCGGCAAGTTCCATCCGGCTCAAGCGATGATGCTCGAACAGGTAACCGTCCTTAATGTTGGTGATGCCCGGCTCAGGGTAAATACGGAACGGATCAACTCGTTCGTGTTCTGGCGCAATTCGTTCGATTGGCTTAGCAACAGTCTTACCTGTAACAGGATCAGCTTCCCATCCAAGTGCACGTTGCCTACGGACAACTGGCCCTTTGATGAACGCCGAAGGGTAGGTTACTAAGTCGGTAACAAAATCGTTGAAGGCTTCAGCCCAGCCGCCTTGAGCAAACTGATCGCTGATCTTGATCTTCATTTTGTCAGCACGGTTCTGTGCTTCTTGCAAAATATTAAAGCGATAGTCTTGTGCGACCATCTCTTTGATCTCGCTCATTGCAGCAGGGTTAGGCGCTTGCCCAGTTTCCTCGACAAGTTTTAAAACCTTGTACGCAAAAATTTCTTGGATAGCCTTTGACTGCTGCGGAGACATATCAGGGATTGGAGTCGCATGAATATCCCACGGAGGTGTACCGCTATCAAGCAAAATGTCTCGCAGCCAAGACTCGGCTGCACGACACTTTACTTCAGTAATCATCATGTATATATCAGAACCGCCCTGTGCTTTGATGTCACGAGCTTTATCGTCTTCGTACTCACCGTTGCGCTGGCGTAACGCCTTAAGCATCTTCTGCTCAATAGGTTTCTTCGCTTGTTGCGCAGCATCCCAGCACTCGCGTAGATAAGCTGAAAGGCCAAGGATTAATGGCTGACTCTGGCGTTCCGCCAAAGCTTTATCCGAATCCTCTTTCTCTTGTTGACGAGAGAGGTCAGAATTACTTACAACGCGAAGGAATGACAGACCAGCCATTTAGTTACCCCTTGGTACAGAATAGTATCTATCACCAAACTTTTTAATTTCTGAGCCGCGTGCTTTTTCTGCGGCATCTGCTTTGTCCCACGTGGGATGAGCACGCCCTTTTAAGACCATATACGAATCATTGGGTAGTTTGTATTGTTTCTTTGCTTCGGCACTTGCCGGAGAAACAGAACCCCAATGTCCTTTGTTCTCGCCTGTACCAGTTGCGCCCATACCACTCTTACGTGCTGTAGTGTAGTCGTAGTCACTACCTTCTGGGTCAAAAGTTGCAGCCTCTACAATACCACCATCGCGGTAACCTTTGGGTGACACCATCCCCGGCGAAGCCATTTTGGGATTCGTTGAGGTAATGATGGAACTTTTACCAACTTGTGTAGCCAAGGCCGCCTCCTAAGTTGCTCTTATCGCTAGTGTATACCAATACACAAACTTGTTGTCAACAAAAAAATCCCCCGGAACTTTCGCCCACGGGGGTAACTCCAACTGAACGGAGGGTGACAACTGCGTGAGCAGTGAGGAAATCATATCATGTCCATCCAGCGGAAGCAACTTGTTTGACTTCTCTACGTCTAGGTAAAGATGTGCCTTCACCAACGCTGGTGATATGCAGCATCAGATACTGTAGCGCTTCGGCCACGTGCGAATGTTTGTTCTTGTCAATATCTCCGTCGCCTTTGGGCTTGTAGCGATACCCGCCCATCATGGCGGCTTTAAGCTGTGTGCACCCCGGGTCTACGAGAAACGCTGGGTCGCCGTCCACCTGACGCATGAGGAAGTCATCAACCGCATTGATCCGAGCCGAGATGTTGTTGGTCTTAGCAGGGATAACCCTTAGTCCTTCTGCTTTGATGATGTCCACCGCCGAGCGTTCATCGGTCTGCGCCCGCTGTATGCCCGCCGGGTCGGTGACGATCATAATGGGTGCACCACCGAACCGTTCGTAGATCAGTGGTTTGAGCATGGTACGCACGAAACGCTGGATGCCCATATCAAACGATACACATTCGGCAAGTATCAGGGCGCGACCCCGAGGGTCTTGCTGCCCAAGGATGGCTGCGGGGGTAAGCCCTAAGTCCATGCCTACGACGATGGGGCGAACTCCATTACTGATGGGGCGGAGCTTTTGCTTAGCCATGTGGTAGTCCGGCCTGAAGTATTTGTACACCGGCATACCCGCACTTGACAGTCCATACTCCCCGTCGATGTATACGCGGATGTATTCTTCGCTGCGACCTTGGGTATCGTAGTAACCCTCGGGCAGGTTCTCGACATTCTCTGCATACACACTGCGTCCGGACGGCTGTTTGAAAACATCCCACCCGTTGTTGTTAGGAGATACGCCGTCCTTAACGTCCAGCCCCTCCATCTGGTAGTACCACCACGTATCCATAGTCGGTGGGTTGGTGTCGCCCCACATTCCATGCCACGTCGGGCCGCCGTCTTTGGCCGAGGGGAATCGTCCGATACGTTTGGACATCGCGTCCATGATGTCGGGGTGAATGTCTCGACACTCGTTGAACCAAGCGAAGGACAACTCCAACGAGTTTAAGTTGGCAACGTCGTCTGCATCGTCCAGTGCTCGGAACATAATCTCGCACTCGATGTCACCCACTTTGAAGAAGTAAGTCTTGGTGGTGCGCATGTAGTCACCACACACCCCCGGTGGAAACCAATCGAGGAACGTCTTAATCGTCGTGTCCTGCAACTGGCGTGCAGTCTCACGCACAATCGCCGCCCGTGTTTTGCGTATGCCTTGGGCATTGGGTTCTTGCATCGACGCTCGCCGCACAATCTCAAACGAACAAGTTACGGACTTGCCGGAACCGACCGGCCCCATCAACACCCGCATCTTGCGGTCTGACTCCATGAACTTCTCGCCAGTTGGCGGCGGTGTATAGTCAATATCAAGTGCCATTAGGCGCTCCTACCAATAGGACAACAAACTCACGCCCCCGCTTTTTACTGCGGGTAATCTTGGTCTGAAACGAAACGCTGGCGCGACCAAGCGCGTTCTCGAGCATGATAGCTTCGGAGGCGCTTCTTAGTTTGACGGCTTTAAAGCCGTCATAGGTTTGGGTAAAGAGTTCTTCAATGTTCGATGGGAGTTGCATCCACTACCTCAGATTGGTTGTCAATAATTTGTACTGCGTGCTGTTGGCCGCCCAAGTTTATATTGATACGAACTCCGCCGCCATTGCCTTCGTTGGTAACTTCACCCTTTGGCTCCAAGCCTGCCCACTTAACAGTGGACTTAATCAGGTCGGCCTTGACTGCGGGTGAAACTGCGGAGTCGTGAATCAACATCCAAGATGTGGTGAGGAGTTCTTCAGCTTGCGCACGCGCCTTGAGCTTGAACGTCATCCCTTTACTGCGGATTTCCTCACGGTAGGCATCCACCTTCTTGAGGAAGATGGGGTCGGCATTAAACGACAGTACATCGGTAGACGAAATCTGATGCCGCCCTATAACTTCTTGCAGCGTCTCTCCGCTACCTTCCAAAGTTAGGGCAATATCGAACGCCAGCCTGTCTGACCATTTTGTGTGGTGAAGTGGTAGGTTATCCATGAGCGCAATATATCACGGAGAGTGACGGGAGTGTCAAGGGGTAGCCAAAAATTTTAGCTAACTTTACACGTTCCTTTTTTTGGGTCTTGCTTTAAGAGGTTTACTACAACTGGGGCGGGGCGTCCGCTCGCGTGTCCATGTGCCCCCCTCCCGCTTCGACAAGCGCCGAGCCTAGCGAATAACCCTTCAAGCATTGTGGTCATTATCCCCTAGGGAAAACAGCATACTTGACGCTTTTGTCTAGTTGTGAGAGTCTGAATTTGTCGGCGGTGATCGCATCGCTGACAGAGTAGGTGAACTGACCTACTCACCTGCTCTTTAACAATTGGTCATACTGGAGGATTCTATGTCAAATAGAACTTTTGAAGGGAAGGTTTCCGTTGTCCTTAACTCTAAGGGTGAGATCGCTATCAAGCGAGACCCCGAAGGCGCATGGGACAGCACTCAGGCAACGGCTCTGCATCAAAAGATGTTGGAGTTGGGCAAAAAGAACAAAGCAAGTATTAACAAGTACTCGCTGTTCTTAACTGAAGGCGGAACGGAAGCGGTCTTGTTGGCAAATCGTTACGGCAACCCGTACATTGCGGTGTTACCAAAGCGAGACGGCAACCAGCCCAACCGTCCTAAAGTGACCAAGTTGGCTTAAGAGCCTTTACCCCGGGCAGTGACAGTGCCCGGGTTCTTTTTTAACCATACTGGAGTGAAAACTATGAAGGTAACCATTGTTCCTTATAAAGACCCACGCAAACCCCGTAAACAAGAACCCAACCGGTTTCAAGTTCGCTGGCAAGCTGGAGATAGTATCTTCTTTCAATGCTTCAAGCGAGACGCCGCCGCTGTAAGGTTCCAACAAGAACTGATCGACGATGGCATACCGCCTGAGATGGTGAAGTTGAAGATGATTTAACCCCGAGAGCCACGAAAGTGGCTCTCTTTATGGAGAATATGATGGAAAAATTCTGCGAGAAGCACCCACTACTGGCCGCTGTACTGTTTGCACCACTACTTTACGTGTTGCTATGGCTTGCAATGGCACTGTTCTAACCACTGACCCGCGAAAGCGGGTCTTTTTTTGTCCTAAAAAACCTTACACACACCACACAGCACGACCAAGGGGGATCATTCCTCTTATATATCTTATATATAACCATACGTCGGGGGGTCGCGGCTCGCTTTAAAGCCTGATTTACACGCAATGTGAACACTTTCCCTGTAATTTCGTGGCTATAACCTGTTGAAACCTTACAATAATCTGTGAATCCACAACAATCTGTAAATAACTTGACGCAATTAGCCCATTTTTAGATGGTATAACCTTACACTGTACAGTTAGAAACACCAATGAAATCAACCACTTACAATTAATATCCATAGAGAGACAATCTATATAATCTGTATAATCTACACTTTTTATATACCCTTTCCTCAGCGAGTGTTCTGTCTAGAAATTTTATTTTTGCGGTGTGCAACTTCATTTCTAAAACCACAGATTATTTAGATTGTTTAACTTGACACACCCCACAACACCAGTATTCATGCGGGTTTCAACCTGTTTCAAACAATCTATTACACCCTAACTTGACACAGATTGTTCACCTGTGTTAGCAACATCTTTTAGATTGTTTACAACCTTAAACAATACTTTACACTCGTATTCTCTTAGAGAACGAGGCCGCACTTGACGTTTTTTCGGGTCGGCGGTAGTCTGCCCTCAGCGGTCGGCGTTTTGCTTACCGCACTTTCAGTAACCTACTTTACAAGGAGCCAATCATGGCAATGATTTTTAAGGGTAATGTTTCCATCTTCTCCAACACCAAAGGTGAAGTCGTTGTAAAACCTGATGCAGAGGGTCGCTTTAATGCTGACAATGCACAAGAACTTTACACAACTATCTTGGAAGTTGCGAAGAAGAACAAGTTGACACCTAGGGTTTTCAAGCCTGAGGTTAGCGGTGATACACCGATACTTATGTGTGATCGTTTCGGTAAGCCTTACGTTGCTCTGTTACCTGAGCGTAAAGCACCTAGCAAGGTCATCATTACAAAGTTGGCTTAATCAGCCACTTGTTTCTACGGTTTGAGGAGTGCCGCTTCACTCCTCGTTTGATGCGGAGTATTTATGAAACATCTTCATGTAACCCCTGCTTATGGTCGTGACTACAAGACCAAGACTGAAGCAGTAGACGCTTGGCGTAGTGGCAAAGATTTTGTAGTACAGGGATTGTCAGGTTATGCTGGCAGTTATGTTGGTAAGGGTGAGTCATCAACGCTGAAGCAAGACGGCTACAGCGGAGTGATGATTCGGTTCGGTGACATGCGTAAACTCGTCATTGTCAATTTGTGAAGCAAGGGGTATGGGTTCACAACTCATACCCTATTTTTGTGGAGGTAGTTGTGAAGATAAATCAACAGCACCTTGAAGCCGTACATGACGGCATCAGGGAAAAGACCCAGTTATGGGTCGATGGTCTGATTACAGACCTTGAATATACGAGTGCATTAGCACTCGTTTCCAACGAGTTTGCTAAGTACGAGATTGCGGGGTTGATTGACCCTGCAACAGGGCTTAGATACGACTAACTATACACGGAGGTTCTTATGATTGTCAGAGTAGATTCGTGGCTTCATCGCCTCATCTTTCGTTTACCTGTATTCCTCCCTCACTCTGTAGAGTATTGCAGGGTAGGGGATGACTACATCAGCTATCGCCGTATCAACTGGCGTAAACCTCGGGGGGTACAGTATGAGTGAGGACTATCACTTACCTATCTGTGTCTCCTGCTATGCCGTAAGGGTAGAGCCTCAACGGAGGGCTATGGCAAGACCCACTTGCATGGCTTGTGGGGAGAAGATCGCTAAAGAACGTAAGTTTACAGTAGCACCTATGAACAAGAGCAACTATATGCTGTTCACCGATGTATCCCTGCTCAAACAACTCAACCCTAAGAGGACAGAATAATGTTCAGAAGCAAGTTTAGATTCAAACCCATCAAGCCAATGGGTATGTCCATCAATGATTCGTTGTTCAAACGAGTCTTACGTGGGATAGGCACAGTCCTGCTCATGTTCCTGTTCTCAGCGTTCACCACGCTACTCGTAGTTGAGTGGCTTGTTGGATGCGGTGAAACGTATGTTGACGCTAAAGGGGTACGTCATCCATACGAGTGTTTGTTTATCCCTCTCAATCGTAACTAAGGAGTTGCTATGAAACGTCTGTTTGTGTTGAAACACAGAAAGAGCGGAGCCATTGTCAAGGATGACAACGGTAATCCAATGTACTTTGCATCAAAGCCTGATGCCAAGAAAACCCGAACCGAGGGACAAGCAGTGTCCTACGGCCCTGACCATAGACTTTACAGAGGAGTCCACTAATGCGAGCCACCCTACTCAAGGAGACAATCAAGTCTCTATTCCCCATCCAACGCACTATCTGTATCGAGGGTAGTCCCGGCGGTGGTAAGACAACCATCGTGCAACAAGTTGCTGAGGAACTCGGAGTTCCTTGCATCGAACGTCACATGCCAACCATGCTTGTGGAGGACTTCGGTATCCTGTTCCCCAACGGAGAGGACAAGTTGAACTATAAGTTGCCTGACTGGTTTCCTGTCAAGGGCAAAGCACCTGAGCGTGGCATCTTGTTGTTCGATGACCGCAATCAAGCAAGCAGTGACCTACAGAAAGTCTTAGCCAACATCTGCCAAGCACGTACCCTCCACGGTACATCGATGCCTGATGGATGGCAGGTGATCTCAACAGGTAACCGCCAGTCTGACAGGGCAGGTGCTAACCGAGTGCTTGGTCACTTGCGTAACCGTGAGACAGTCTACGACCTCGATACACACCTTGATGACTGGACTGCATGGGCACTACAGAACAACGTCAAGCCTGAGTTGATCTCGTTCATTCGCTTTCGTCCCAACTTGTTGCATGACTATGACCCACAGCGTGACCAGAACGCTACACCTCGCTCTTGGGTAGAGGGTGTATCTGATGTGCTTGGTACTGTCCCTGCTGAGGCAGAGTACGAGTCGTTCAAAGGTGCAGTCGGTGAGGGGTGTGCCGCTGAGTTCGTAGGCTTTATCAAAATCTTCCGTAAGTTACCGAACCCTGACAACATTCTTCTCAACCCAACAACTGCGGCAGTACCAACTGACCCTGCTACGTTGTATGCACTCAGCGGTGCTATTGCTGAACGTGCTACTGAGAACAACTTTGAACGTGTCTGTACCTATGCCGAACGTATGCCTGCTGAGTTCAGTGTGCTAACAGTCAGTTATGCGGCACGTAAGAAGCCTGAGTTAGCCAACACTCAAGCGTTTACCAAGTGGTCGATACAACATCAAGAAGTATTGTTCTAACCAACCGAGGGGCTAGTCCCCTCATCTTCAACCAACTAGGAGTGACAGTATGAATCTAAATGATAGAGCGTTGCTAGTGCAACTATCCATATCACAGTGGACTGCTCGTAAGTTCGACAAGCGGGTAACACGTGACGTAGCATCATCGCATGGGACAACCATAGATGTAGGTCGGTACAACAAGGTCTTGCTTCCAATGAACGATCTACTTGATCGTGTACACAAGAAGTCAACACACATCCGTACCAAGTTCTATGACAACACGTTGCCGTGGGGTTTGGATGGCACGATGATGCTACCCACATCCAACTACCTCAACTTTATGACTGAGTTCCGCAAGGAAAAGAACGAGTGGTTTAGCCTTGTGTCTGACTTCCGTAATGAGTATCCCCAACTGGTACTAGATGCCAAGCGTTTACTCATCGGTCTGTACGATGCCAATGACTACCCGAGTCCTGATGACATAGGCAACAAGTTCAATCTTGACGTAGCGATATTCCCTGTACCAAGCAGTGACTTCCGTGTGTCGATAGCTTCAGAGGAACTGTCTCGCATCCAACAAGACGTTGAGCGTAGGGTTGCTGATGCACAGAGCAAGGCAATGATCGAGGTGTGGCAACGCATCTACGATAAGGTCAAGCACATGGCTGAGAAACTAGCCGACCCCAAGTCTATCTTCAGAGATAGCATGGTTGAGAACATCCGTGAACAGTGTGACTTACTGTCTCGCTTGAATTTCATGGATGACCCCAACCTAGAAACACTTCGACAAGAAGTTGAAACTACGTTACTCAAGCATCCTGATGCTCTACGTAACGACCCCGATCTTCGCCGTGATACAGCGGCAGAAGCAAAAGCAATCATGGACAAGATGTCCGTTTTCATGGGAGGTAAATGATGACTAGCGTAATGCCTAAAGAGGAGGTGATACCAATCACCCCACAAGAAGAAGCCAAGCTGAAGATACGTCTTGCGAAAGCAAAGACCTCACTCATACTTGAGCATCCGTTCATTGGTACTGTGGCACTCAACATGCCGTTCGTACTGAGCCGTGAGATACCAACTGCCTCAACGAATGGCAAGCGTGTGCGGTTTAACCCTGACTTCTGTAACGAGTTGACAGATGAGGAGTTGAAGTTCCTTGTAGCACATGAGTGTTTACATCCGATGCTTGAGCACAACTACCGCAGACAAGAGAGACAACATCGCCGTTGGAACAAGGCGGCTGACTACGTAATCAACAAGTTGTTGGTAGACGATAACATTGGCAAGATGCCCCCTAAGGGTTTGCTTAGTGATGATATTCACAAAGCAGGCAACGGAACATCCGATGGTATCTACAACATCCTTGAAGATGACGAGGGTGGTGGAGGTGGTGGGTACGGCGGAGATGGTGACCCTCTCGACAACTGTGAAGATGCTGAGGGTTCACAAGCCGAGCAAGCACAAGAGCAAGCCGAGTGGAAAGTCAAGGTAGCACAAGCGGCACAAGCCGCAAAGATGATGGGCAAGTTGAGTGCAGGTATGGAACGACTGGTTGACGAGGTACTCAGACCTAAGGTTGACTGGCGTGATGTGATGCAACGCTTCTTTGTCAAGTGCAAAGACGATACCCGCTCATGGGCTAGACCTAACCGCCGCTTTATAGCACAAGGTTTATATCTGCCAAGCACCAGTGGTGAGACGATGGGTGAGGTGTTGTTTGCAGTGGACTGCTCAGGTTCAATCACTCAAGACATTATCAATCAGTTCGGTGCTGAGATTCGTACAGTCAAGGAGGATATGTTCCCAACACGTATCCATGTGGTGTACTTTGATAGCGAGGTGAGCCACTACGAATCGTATGGTGTAGATGATGAGTTAGACATCAAGCCACACGGCGGTGGAGGTACTGCGTTCAGCCCTGTGTTTGAGTACATCGAGGAACACGGCATCGAACCTATCGCAATAGTGTTCCTGACTGACCTGTGTTGTGATGACTTCGGTAACGAACCCAACTGTCCTGTGTTGTGGGTATCTACCGATGAGGGCACTGCACCTTTCGGAGAAGTGGTACTGATGTGATTACATACGGCGAGTTATTTGCCGTGTGTTTGTTCGTAGGTATGGGTGTTTACATCTCGTACCTACGCTCTGAGATACGGAATCATATTCGTGCAGGGGTTTTACTCTCTGCTTTGGTACATGATGTTGCCGATGGCAACGTAGAAATAGAAAGGCATGAAGATGGTATTAGAGTACGAGTTAAAAATGAGAGTCGTTCGGAGTCTGCAAACCTTAGCAGACACTATCAGGGAACTTTACCCTGACCAAGAGTTTGTCGTTATGTACGACATTGAAAACAAGTTGGCGGAAGCCAATGAGATGGTGTATCAACTAACAAAAGGAGAGTGACATGGCTACAGTTAGATTTAGTAAAGACTTACAGGATGCAATCGTAAAGAACGCAGAGAACATGTTTAACAAACAGATAAATGCGGCAAGGGATAGCATCAATGCAACGTGGGGTGATCGCATCTATGAAATCATCCATCGTAAATACATCCCTGCTATGAACGCACTACCGATGTGCTTCTTCAGCGAGACTTCTAACATGAAGGTATCAAAAATCAACGGCAAAGATGTTGGTGGATTGGAGTGCAAGCTAACTAGCACACGCCCTGTTCCCAACACCCTACCCAAAGATGTACCTGCTAGGGGTAGAGACTATCACGGCTACGAGTTAGTTGGTGACGAGTGGGATGAGATAGCCCAAGAGATTGAGGACTACCGCAATAATATCAAAGCAGTAGCGCAGAAGAAAACAAACTTTGTTAACGCAGTCAAGGAAGTTATCACTGCACATGCAACGCTATCTCCTGCATTGAAGATGTGGCCTCCACTGTGGGACTTGATACCTGAGGACTACAAGGATAGGCATCGCCAAGTAGTAGAGCGTGAGAAGAAAGAGGTCGTAGTTAATGTTGACCTTGGTACTCTGACTGCTACTGTAGTAGCCCACAAACTCACACGCTAATATGCAGTCACGTATATCAACAAAGCTAATGGTACGCCTTGCTATGGAAGCGGGTGCAGACTATTCCAAGGAACGTGAGGAGGGTATGTATACCAACCTCAGTCTGTACAAATACACCAAGGCATACCATGAGTATCAAGTAAAGCGCATGAAGAAAATCATACGCCAATCAATTCGAGAAGCCCTCGAAGAAGCCCTTAAACATCACAACGTGGAGGTAATCCGATGACCTACTATCATCAAGCCGCAATACAAACATACGATCAGGCTAAGCGCCTGTATGGTACATGCCGTTTCCCTGACAAGGGTAAGCCAGTCAAAGGATGGTGTCGCCTACATAAAGTAGACGAGAACTTTGAACTGCGCATGGACAACAAGACTATCTGTGTCTTTGCACCTGACAACACGTTGACGTTTACCATGACGAGTGCTCAAGCAAAGAACTATTCCATCACACTAAGCCAAGCACTAGCCCGAGCAATACCTATTGGATGGGAGAGGGTAGCCACTGGTCGCCATCGTGTAATACATACCAAGAAGATAGCGGGTTCTTATGGTGCTCACCGATGGGAACAATGGCGAGAGGCTATGAAAGCTGAAGGTATCGAAGTATTCAACGGCATCAAATTCAATCTCGATACTGGTGAGTGTATGAACGCCAAGCCAACCACTGATGCACAAGTTGTTCCTGCTAAACGTACCGAGTGGTTACGAGCCTTGCGTGTGTTCAAGCGGGGGTTGAAGGTACGTGCCAAGCTAGGTGTACTAGATTCTATCTGTCAAGATGTTATAGCAGAACGCACACGCACTAAGACTAGATACGACTGGGTTCAACCCGACTGGTCTAACGAAAAATGGATTGACTTGTTGTTCGATTCAATTAAAAATAACCAACACCCAACAGAGTTGTTATACGGTTTCGCTCAGAGCGTACAGGGTAGGACGTACTACCACATCGCTATCAATAAAGAGACAACGCTACAAGCGGCTGACGGTGTATGTGCTGAACTAAGCGTACAACTACGCCGTAAGTTCGGTGTGTTCGGTGATGACGAAGATGAGTACGGTGCGATATACAAATCCATAGAACAAGAGAAAGCAAAAAGTGAAGTGCCCTGAGTGCAACACATGGGTGTCTGTTAAAGAAACCCGATCTCGCCCCGCCAATACGGTGTATCGTAGGTATGAATGTGCCAACGAGCATCGCTTTACTACGTTAGAAACAGTAACACGTGTCATCAAACCCAAGGAGAAAGACGATGAAGAAAAGTAAATCAGCGAAAGTAGCAGAGTATTTTTTGAAGCACCCCAATGCAGTACCGAAAGATGTTGGTGCTAAGTTCACTATGCACATGCCGCAGGTGTACGGCATACGTAAGCGTGTGCTCAGTGGTTCTATGCTAGGTGAGGTAGTCAACCCACAGATTACTGATGCGGTAACACAGTTCGTACCAAGCGACAAGGTAGATGCTTTGCAGATAGGCGGTGACCACTATAAGAACATGGGTGTGCAACCTTGGAAGGCAATGGAATCATGGATGACACCCGAACAGTTCGCAGGATTCTTGCGGGGTAACGCTATCAAATATCTTGCACGATGCGATGTTAAGGGTGGCATTGACGACATCAAGAAGGCACGGCATTACATCGACAAACTTGTTGAGGTGATGAATGGTGTGTAGCCTATCGTTTTATGGGGGCATACTTGTAGGTATAGGACTTCTACTAGCCCTAGCACTAATTGCATTTATGTTTGTGTTTATAAAAAATAATTGAGGGTGACATGGACATAGTAACGATTGACTTTGAAACCTACTACGACAAGGAGTACTCCCTGTCTAAGATGACCACGGAAGCATACGTACGTAGCCCTGACTTTGAGGTCATCGGTGTAGGCGTGAAGGTAAACGACTACCCCACAGACTGGTATAGCGGAGACAACGTGGGGAAATTCCTCAACAGTCTTGACTACCGCAACAAGGCAATCCTCTGTCACCATACTGCTTTCGATGGGGCAATCCTATCGTGGCACTTTGGCATCAAGCCTAGGCTATGGCTTGACACACTCAGCATAGCAAGACCCTTGCACAATCTCACAGTAGGGGGAAGCCTTGCCGCACTCACTACCTACTATGGACTAGGCAAGAAGGGTGATGAGGTTGTCCAAGCATTGGGTAAACGCAAGGCAGACTTCACACCCGAAGAACTTGCACGATACGGAGAGTACTGCAAGAACGATGTGGAGTTGACCTATGCTTTGTTCAACAAGATGAAGAAAGGTTTTCCTGTCAGCGAGTTGCTGGTCATCGACCAAACGCTACGCATGTACACCGAGCCGACCATCGAGTTGGATGTGCTTCTCTTGCGTGAACATCTTGAGGAAGTAATTGCCCGAAAGGATGGACTGATCTCAGACATGGGGTTGACTGGTGTTACCAAGGAAGTGTTGACCAAGACACTAATGAGTAACGAGATATTCTCCAAGTATCTTATTAACCTTGGCATCGAACCCCCGAGTAAGGTCAGCGCACGTACAGGCAAACAGGCGTGGGCATTTAGTAAGACGGACAAAGCGTTCACCGACTTACTGGAACATCCTGATGAGCGTGTGCAGAACGCAGTAGCCGCTCGCTTAGGGGTCAAATCAACCATCGAAGAAACCCGAACCGAAGCCCTACTGGGTGTCGCTCAACGTGGATGCTTGCCCATCATGCTCAACTATTATGGTGCACACACAGGGCGATTTAGCGGTGGCGATAAGCTGAACTTGCAGAACCTACCTGCACGTGGGAACAACAAGATCAGGCGGGCACTACGAGCACCCAAAGGACAAGTTCTTGTGGCTTGTGATTCGTCACAGATTGAGGCCCGCATGGTTGCGTGGATTGCAGGACAGGATGAGTTAGTCCAAGCGTTTGCTGAGGGGCGGGATGTATATAGTGAGTTCGCATCCGATGTGTATGGGCGCAAGATTACCAAGGGGGACAAGATAGAACGATTCGTAGGTAAGACCTGTATCCTTGGTCTTGGCTACGGCATGGGCGCAGAGAAGTTCCGACGTACCCTTGAGATAGGGCAAGGTGGTGTGAACGTAGTGATCGACCTTAACGAAGCTGATCGTATTGTCCGACTCTATCGACAGAAGAACCACAAGATTGTGGCACTATGGCAGAGGTGTGGACACGCACTGACTGGTATGACCCAAGGTGATAGTGGCAACATACATCCTCTGGTTAGCTACGACAACACAGGCATCACACTCCCCAACAAGTTGCAAATTAAATACCCTGCACTACGCCAAACCAACAGCGGGTTTGAATACATCGCTGATGCACGTACCTACCGCAAGGCAGTTAAAGATCGCGTGACTACTGGTACAACGGATGATATAAGTTGGACTCGTATCTACGGTGGCAAGGTCACAGAGAATCTGATTCAAGCACTTGCTCGTATCGTTGTGTCTGAACAGATGACTGCCATTGGTCGCCACTACCACGTGGCTTTCCAAGTCCACGATGAGATCATCATCACTGCCCCTGAAGAACAAGCGCAACACGCAGAGAAACTTATTGTCGAGATCATGTCTACCCCTCCAAGCTGGGCAAGCACGTTGCCAGTTGCATGTGAAGCGGGTACTGCAAACAATTATGGAGAAACCTAATGACACACAAGGAGCGCAACACATGACTAAAACGAGTAAGCCAATAACGGTTAAACCGACTACATGGTTTGGCAACCCTGCAAAAACAGCCCAGTGGTGCACGTGCCCAAACTGCGGAAAGCAAAGCCCACTGACACTTGAATGGGTTGGTTTGTCTGAACAAGACATCAACGAACTTAAATTTAACCTGCCCGACCTTTACTATTGGGTTGATGTGGTGAGAGCAACGGAAAAAAGATTGAAGGAAAAGAACATATGACTATCGCTGAAATCAAACGCACACCACGTAACACCGAAGCCCTCGCATTACTTGAGGCAATCATCAACACAGTGCAAGACAATGAGGACGCATCCAATCTCATGGTGCTTGTGAAGATTGGTGACAACTACCATCGCTACTCTACGAATCTGATTGACACCATGTCGTTAATTGCCGCCTTAGAACTGGCAAAGTTCGATGTGTTGCAACGCATGTCAGAGTAGGCTATACTGAAACTTCCAATTAAACAGAGAACCCTGAGGACACCCCTCGGGGCTATGACCTATGCGCCTTAGCCACTCTTACTCGTCCATCAAACTGTACGAGAACTGCCCATTGCGTTACTTCCGACAACGTATTGTCAAGGATGTGATAGACGAAGGGGGTGAAGCCAGTAAGTACGGTGAACGAGTTCATGCTTTCCTTGAGACACGACTCAAAGAGAACACCCTCTTACCGCAAGAGGTAGCCCATTACGAATCCCTTTGTTCCTCAGTCGAACGCATCGCTCAAGGTGGCGAACTGTGCATAGAGAAAGAGCTAGTCCTAACCGACAACCTTACACCAACAACTTGGTGGGAGCCTGACGCTTGGCTACGATCTAAACTTGACATCCTTGTAATCACTGGCGAGATTGCCGTAGTGATGGACTGGAAAACAGGTAAGAGAAACGCTGACCAATTCCAAATGCAACTGTTCGCCGCCCAAGTATTCAAGCACTATCCTGAGGTGACAAGGGTCAAGACTTCCCTAGTGTGGCTGAAGGACATGGCTATGGACACCGAGGTGTACTATCGCAGTGGTGTCAACACGATATGGGCTGAGGTTATGAAGCGTATCCAACGCATCAACGACTCATTGGAACATGACAACTGGCCTGCCAAACCGAGTGGCTTGTGCCGCTATTGCCCTGCCCGACACAACTGTGACTATGCTAGGGTTTAACCCTACTTGACATTCATGTAAAGAGGAGTAATATATGAGTTCACTGACCCCCGAAGGCAAGATAAAACGTAAGGTTGTTGAGTTACTTAAGAAGCACGATGTGTGGTACTTCTTCCCCGCCAGTAATGGCTTTGGTAAAGCAGGTATCCCCGACATCATTGCGATTGCAAAGGGCAAGTTCATAGGCATTGAGGTCAAAGCTGACAAGACCAAGAAGCCAACGGTATTGCAGGTCAAGTGTGGTGAAGAAATACAACGAGCAGGTGGATGGTGGTTCTTAGTGTATGACGCTGACTCCCTCCACTCTCTTGAGCAAGCATTAGAAGAAAAACTTTACAGGTGATGACATGGTAGTGGTGGAACAAGCAAGGACACTTGCTATGAAATTAAACAATCCGAATAGGGTTCTCGACAGTATCCCAACTGCCAAGCCCTACACGGTACGTGGTGTGCCCCTTGTGGTAGCACCGCATGGACTGGATGAGGTCAGGGTTCTGCGTAACCTTGGCATCAAAGCACCATCGCCCATACTGCACTATTACAAATGGTGTGGTCAACACAAACCATACGAGCACCAACGACAGACGGCGGCGTTCCTTACGCTTAACCATTGTGGGTTGGTACTCAACGAGATCGGTACTGGCAAGACACAATCTGCATTGTGGGCGGCTGACTATTTGATACAGACCAAGCAGATTAAGAAGGTGCTCATCATCTCTCCACTATCTACGCTTGAACGTGTATGGGCTGACGCTATCTTTACAGGGTTTGTGCACCGTAAATTTGTTGTGCTTCATGGAACATCTGAGAAGCGCCGCAAGTTACTGAACACTGAGGCTGACTTCTACATCATCAATCACGATGGATTCCCCATCATCTGTGAAGAAGCACACGGCAAGTTTGACTTGGTGATCGTTGACGAAGCGGCAGTGCTACGTAACCCATCAACACAACGGTTCAAGATATTTCGTAGATGGATGGCAAACAATTTGACAGCACGTTTGTGGTTGATGACTGGTACACCAACACCCAATGACCCGACAGACGCATGGGCACTTGCCAAGTTAGTTGGTTCACCATTCTGTACCAAGACATTCACGGCGTTCAGAGAACAAGTGATGATGAAGATTGGTCAATGGAAATTTGTACCAAGACCTGAGAGCGTAGAGATTGTGAAGCACATCCTACAACCTGCGGTCAGGTACACGCGGGACGAATGTTTTGAGTTGCCCGACACAATCATTCAGACTCGTCAAGTAGAACTCACTGCGGAACAGAAGAAGCATTACTCACAGATGCTTAAACATTTTGTTACGGAGATGAGCGTAGAGGGAACGATCACTGCGGTCAATGAGGCAGTCAAGATTCAGAAGTTAGTTCAGATCGCTTGCGGCGTAGCCTATGGTGATGATGGACAGAACATTGGAATTGATTGCAGTCCACGTATTAACTTAGTAAAGGAGGTGATAGAAGAAGCAGGAGAAAAAGTAATTTTATTTGTACCACTCACTGGCACATTGCACATGCTTGAGAAAGAACTCAGCAAGCACTGGTCGGTTGCAGTTGTGAACGGCGAGGTATCCGCAAGCAAGCGTAACCAAATCTTCCACGACTTCCAACATGCCAAGACACCGCATGTATTGATTGCTCATCCCGCAACAATGGCGCATGGACTCACTCTAACGAGTGCGTCAACGATCATATGGTATGGCCCTATCAATAGCAACGAGCAATATGTTCAAGCGAATGGGCGCATTGAGCGCATAGGTAAGAGGCAAGTATCCAATGTCGTACACATAGAGGCAACAGACCTCGAACACAAAATGTACGAACGCTTGAAGAATAAACAAAAGCTTCAAGGATTGCTTCTTGATTTAATTCAACAACAGACAAGAAGGTGACACATGACTGTCAGAGTAGACGACGTAATTGCTACGTACATGAAACTACGTAACGAGAAGGAAGCCATCGAAGCCGAGATCAAGAGCCAAGTAGCAGGACTCAAAGCGAAGATGGACAAGATAGAAGCGTGGCTTAAAGAGCAAGCAGATGCACAGGGCGTTACCTCATTCAAAGGTAAACATGGCACTGCGTTCTTAACCACTACAGACTACGCCAACGTAGCCGACTGGGATGCCGTACTGGAATTTGTTAGAACAAATGAAGCGTTCGACATGCTGGAGAAACGTGTAAGCAAGATTGCAGTACGTGGGTACATTGAACGTAACAAGGCAGTACCCGCAGGTGTGACCTATGGAACAAAGATAGATGTCACTGTTCGTAAACCAACAATGAAAGTTGAGGACTGAACCATGAAAATCATTAGAGAATGGATTAAGCAAGCCGCATATGAAGGTACGCATCAAGCGTTAACAGAACACGCTACTGCCACCAAAATAAAACGCAAGCTAAACATCGAACCCATTGACAACGAGTATGTACAAGAACACCTTGCCGCTGAGAGAGCACGTGCAGTGGCAACGCAATGGCAACAAGGCGGTTTCGCCAAATCCAAACGTGCGACTAACCGCACATAACCCGCTCACCAAAGGAGAATATCTATGAGCAACATCATCCCCGCAAACATTCAAGTTCCCGCCCACCTCGCTGGTCGTATCGGTGTGCCATCTGCATTGGCACAATCCCTTATGGGCGGTATCAGTAGTGCTGAATCGTTCCCACGTATCAGCATTAAGGGTAGCCGCTTCCGTATTGTCGAAGGCGGTAACGAGACTGTATTAGATACCACTGCACTAGAAGTAGTGATTGTTGGTGCAAACCCCCGCCTGTCAAAGACTTGGTACGCCAAGGCATGGACAAAAGATTCTGAGCCAGTTGCACCTGACTGCTTCTCGCTTGATGGCATTGGCCCTGACCAGTCATCGACAGACCCACAGAATGATCTTTGTGCTTCTTGCCCACAGAACGCATGGGGTTCTAAGATTGCTGAGAACGGACAACAAATCAAGGCTTGCTCCGATCAGAAACGTCTTGCTGTAGTGTCGGCTGACGACCCTGCTGGCCCTGTGTACCTCCTGCAAGTTACACCTGCCGCACTCAAAGGTTTCAATGCCTACGTCAAAGAACTCTCTATGCGTGGTATCCCACCTGAGATTGTCAAGACCAAGATCACATTTGATACAGACGCATCCTTCCCTAAATTAAAATTCGGGTTGTCTGGATTCCTTGACGATGAGTCGCAAGACGCAGTTGACAAGTTGTTTGGGTCTGCCGAAATCCGTGAGATCACTGGCGAGAATCCAAGGCAAGCAGTTGAAGTGCCAAAGATTGCCGCCAAACCAGTTGCCCCGAAACCCGCCCCTAAGGTTGCTGAACCAGTAGAACCTGCACCTGCCCCTGCACCTACACAAGCGGCTACCCCAAAGCGTGGTTTCGGTGCATCTAAACCTGCGACGAAAGCTACCCCTGCTGCTGCGGCCCCTGTCAACACACAAGCAGCAACATCTTTGGCTGACGAGATCGCTGCCCTTGTAGGTGAGGTGAACGCAGATGACGCCTAAACCGCCTCTCGACTTTACAAAGGTCGAGTCGCTTCGTAGGCATATGCTTCTGACAACTACGGATTTATCCCAGTTGTTAGGGGTATCTCGCATGACTTATTATGGATGGGTGAGAGGCAAGAAAATCCGCCAGTCCAATGACCAGTCAGTGAGGGCAATGCTACGCAAACTGCTGGCAGTAATGTCCGAACACCAATGGCCTACGCCTGAGGTGATTGGGATGGAACAGAAGCAGAGAAAAGAGCGTCTCGTTGAGATATTGAGTAACTATAACTGAAGGGGTGAGGGGAGAAATCCCCTCGCTGACAGGGGCACATGAACACGTTGGAACATCTCCAGCGGGTTCTACCGTCGGAAGGTTTTTATGTCACGACAGTCATCAATCCTGATGGCAATAGACAAGGATTCTTTTCTACAGTAGACGAACTCGCAAAGGCAGTAGCTGGCCTTGACCAAACAGGCAACAACACATACTTCGCCATCTCCGCATTTAAGGAGAAGGGAAGCCGCAAACAAGATAATGTCCGAGCGATTAAGGTTGTCGCCTTGGACGTTGACTGTGGGAACAACAAGCCGTATCCATCGTGGAAGGAAGGACTTGTTGCACTAGGTACATTCATTCAAACAATGAACTTGCCTAAGCCCATGATCGTATTCTCAGGCAACGGACTACATGTCTACTGGTGTCTGACGGAAGAACTCGAACCAGCTAGATGGAAACCAATCGCTGAAGCAATGAAGTCAGCGGCGATTGCGAACGAGTTTCATATTGATGCAGGGCTAACTGCCAACAGTGCATTGGTGCTACGCCCCATTGGGACACACAATCCTAAGAATGGTAACGAGGTTAAGTTACTGGTGGACGCTGAGCCAGTGAGTCCTGAGTTGCTGAAGTCTTGTCTTGTTTCCCACCTAGCTCACGAGGTGAGCCTGCCACGTAATACAACTGGCAGTAAGTTGCTACAAGACATGGCAGTCAAGACTGAGTTCCCACCTACCATTGGTGCGGTTGTCGTTAAGAAATGCCAACAGATCAAGTGGGCAGTAGAGAACCAAGGCGAGGTCAAAGAACCTCAGTGGTACAACCTAATGGGAGTCGCCGCATTTTGTGTTGAGCCTGAGGCTACGGCTATTGAGTGGAGTCAGAACCACCCAAAGTTTGACGCACAACGAACATTGCAAAAGCTGATCCAGTGGAAAGACAACACAGATGGGCCAACACGTTGTGGTAAGTTTGACATAGACCGTCCCGGGGGATGCAAGGGATGCAAATTTAAGGACAAGATAAAGAGTCCTGCCGCTCTTGGGTTGCAGTACCAACAGATTGCACCACCACAAGATGTACTAGACAAGGCGGCGTTTGATGTACCCATGCCACGTGGGTTTAAGCGCACCGCTGATGGTATCAAGATGACCATTGACGAGACAGATATTGACGTATGTTCGTTCGACGTCTACCCCGTGGGCTACGGTCGTGACGAGGGTCTTGGTTACGAGACTGTGCGCTACCACTGGAATCGTCAGCATAAGGGCTGGCAAGAACTTGCTCTGAGACAAGCACACCTCACAGACGGACATAGAGAGTTTGCTTCCACCATTGCCGATCAAGGCATTGTCCTCAACAATAAAAGACAGACGGAGTACTTCCAACTTATGCTACGTTCATACATGGATGAATTGCGGCAGAAACGTGCGATGACCAATCTGTACGCCACGATGGGATGGAAAGAAAACTTCTCCCAGTTTGTGATTGGTGACACGCTTCTACGCCGAGAGCCTGACGGTTCAGTCAGTGAAGAAAACATCAGCCTATCCGCTGGCACTCAACGACTTGGCAACGAGTTGTATGGTGTATCAGGGGACGCTCAACAGTGGGCAGACTTCACCTCTGTGCTTGAGAAAACAGGATTGCACTGGCACATGTTTGCACTTGGTGTCGGACTATCTGCCCCCCTGTATGCGTTCACTGGCCTTAAGGGTCTGACTGTTTCATTGTTCGGCCCATCAGGTGGAGGCAAATCATTGATACAGATGTGGGTGCAATCAATCTATGGTGACCCTGACAAATTACACTTTGCCGCCAAGTTCACACAGAACACTTTGTTTGGACGTATGGGTGTCTATGCCCACATGCCGATGACCATTGATGAAGTTACCTTAATGCTAGATAAAGAGGTAGGTGACTTTGCATACTGGGTATCCCAAGGTAGAGACAAGGCACGACTGAACCGCAACGCTGAGGAACGTGACGCAAAGACATGGGCAATGCCTGTGCTTGTATCCACCAACAAGTCTCTGCAATCTAAGCTGGTTGCATCTGGGCTTGAGACTGACGCACAGATGGCACGGCTTCTTGAGATTGATATACCACTGCACGAACTGTTCACAAGAGACAGTACAGGCGGTCGCAAGATTCACCAGTTTATCCATACCAACTACGGACACGCAGGACGCTTATTCATAAAGAAGTTGTTGGAGCTTGGAGCCGATGGAGTACGCGCTGCGATTGACCACGCCACTGCTGACTTCCACAAGAAGTACAAAGCCAGTTTTGTAGGACAGGAACGCTACTGGGAACAAGCCATCATCCTGTCAGACTTAGCCTCACGCTTATGTGTTGAATGGGGAATCATCAAGTACGACTACACCCTTGGCACTGAGTGGGTCTTGAAACAACTGGGTGCAATCAGACGTAGTGTGGTTGAGAACAAGATGGATGCGTTCGATCTATTCTCCAACTACCTAAACGACAGTGCTGGAGCCGCTGTAACTGTGATGCACACAGGCACAGACAAAGGTGTTGTGGATTACTCAAGGATGCCACGTGCTGACATCCGTGTTCGGTTCGACACATACAGACGCACTGCGGCAGACAAGTTTGACAAAGGTGTTGTGCTTGTTGACCGCACCCACTTCCGTAGATGGTTGGCACAGAACGGTGGTGACTACAAATCGTTCATACAACAGATGCAGTTTGAGAGCGTAGTCGCCACACCTAAATCGGAGAAAGCGTTTCTTGGTAAGGACACCCCCATCAAACTGGGTCAGGCATATGTCCTTGGTCTCAATCTGAATCACCCCAAACTTGTGGGAATCTTGAGTGATGCAGATGAGATTGCCGCTGACCTAACCTTCGGTCAAATGAGAGCAGTCTGATTACCTGATCTCATCGTCCAGTCCGTAGAGTCTCAACAACTCTACGGTTTCGGGACGCATAGCCCTTGGCGCTGACTTCATGTATCTCAACACAGTCGGACGCTGAGCCTCACGGTATGCACGATTGGCAGACTGCAAGAACTTAGTTACTTCCAAACCTGTACCCTTGGAATCTTCATTCCACTGGCTTACTGCGGATGCAATATTATTTGCTGCCTCTTGGTCACCGGCAGCCCGAGCCTTCACATACGCAGCAACATATTCTGCCTTGACTGCTTTGCCGTACTCATTGACTTGCTTGGACATACGAACAATGTCGTTTTGCTGAGTGGCTATGGAAGGATAGAAGCCAAGCAATCGAGCAAGAATCACGTGCGCTTGTGCATCCTTGGCTACCAACTGCCCACGTACGTTCGTGATGTCGCCGCTCGACATGTACGCATAGCCATCTCCGATTGAGCGCAGTGCCGCTATTGGGGACTCTCGCATCAATGTGTTGAGGGATGTTGTGTCATCACGCAGGCCCGTTACCTCAGCACCATACTTAGCCAAGCCACCTGCCATTGATACCAGCCCACTGATACCGCTGAACACTGGGCCAGCAAAGTCGCCAATCTCACGTGCTGGGTCTGCGCCAGCTTTAAGCGCACCAGTCAGAGGAACTAAATCGCCCATACCCAAGCGGGTAGATACAGTCGCGCCGACTGCACGGTCAATCAGACCACGCATTACATACGGCGACATTCCCGGGGCCACGCTATCAACCCATTCAGCAGTAGCTTTCTCGATGCTTGCCACTTTGAGGCCGAGCATCTGTGCGATTGTGTCAACAATGTCAGCGAGGTCGTCAGCGAATGGTATGCCCTTCAGACCACTCATCATCAACAGTAAGCCAAGCATCAACAACTGTCCACGAACTGGCATGTTGCGCAGTAGTTGGACGGTGATGATTACGAACTGCTTGTACATGAATATGTACTGGGCTACGTTGCCACGTGCCATCTCAGGTCGGTTAAACATGGCGTACTCACCTTGCGATGTGTTGACCGCAATTCGTGCTGCTTCAGTAGCTTCAGCGATTGCTTGTTCTTCACTTAACCCTTGTGATAGCGCACGTTCTTTCTCAAGTCTGTATGCTGCCAGTGCAGTGATGCGTCGGTTAGCTTGCTCTGTATAAGAGAACATAGCCATCCATGCTTTGATACCTGCCTGTGCTTTATTGTTAAACACCTTGCCACGTGCTGTACCTACCAGTGCGTTGAACTGAGCCGCTTGCAATGTGCCCTGCTCAGTAGCATCAAACAAGAACTTAGTCTCATCCTCTGTCAGTCCATATTTGTCGTACCCGCCATTGACCAGCAGGTCATTCAAGAACCCAGCATCTTCCAACTTGGGACTGCCTACATCAAGGGCAGCACGGTAGAGGGAGGTCACGGCTTTGGCTTCTCCATAACCACCGCCATAGCCACGCTTAGCGTTGTAGTAGGACAGGTATGGTGTACTGTGGGTAAGCAGAGATACGAAGTTCACGGCTGCGGATGCGACTGAACCACCCAACTGCATCAACACTGTGATTAGTTTTAGGAACGAGCCAGCCTCACCTGACAACATATCTTCGGTGCTGTCGTTAATATTAGATGAGTCGTTGTACCAACGAATAAGTTTCTTGGCTTCTTCCCGATAGCGTTCACCTTGACCCAGTGTAGGTTCACCATTGACGGTGACACCAGCAGCTTTAGGAGCCATGTACTTGTACATGAACGCATACTCATCGTATGCACGTTGCGCTCTAACACGTTGTCCATCGGTAGCGGCTGCATCAATAGCGGCCTGCAAATCCTTAAGTTTCTGCGGATCACCAAGCCACGACGAGTTGTTGAGCATGATGTCATCAAGACGATGGCGGTAGATTTTCTTGGCGGCAACGTGAGCAACCATCTCTAAGTGCTCAGACACAGAACGCACAATGTCGCTATCCCATCCGGGATTACCACTACGTTGTAGGTTCTTACGAGCACGGTCGTTTTGGTTTGTCAGTGTCTTGACAATACGTTCACGTGCGGTTGGCGTGATGTTTACGTTCAAGCGGTTCAACACGTAGATGAACTCATTGAAGTTCACGGCTTCAGTCAAGGCTGGGCTGACTGCGGCTTCCGAAGATTCTGCACGCAGAGTTACTTTGATCTCTGCACCGTACTCATCTTTAAGAATCCACTCTTGCCCATTGCCGAACTCATTCTCCAATGCTTCGCGTGCAGCGGTTGCTTCACTCTCAGTCTCAAACTGAAAGTAGGGCATAGCGTCACGAATGTTCTCATCCAAACGCACTGGGTTACCTTGAGCATCGAACGCTGCCATCCTCGCTTGGTATTCACCACGGCGACTGAACGGAACGTATGAGCCAAGGATGGTGCGCTTTGCATAGAACTCCGCGTTGCGTGTCTGCAAATCAAATAGGAAGATGTCCTGTACAGCTTTCTGAATTGCAAAGGCTTGTTCTTTATTGCGAATCTTGCCACGGATGGTAGGAATAGCGGCACGAATGTCATCGTACTCAGCCTTCTGAAACTCCTCAAAGTCTTTTTTCATGTCACCCACAATTTTGGGATCGCCCATCCATGCGGCGTATACATCGTCGTTGAACAACGCACGACCAAAGTTGTAGATGAATTTTTCAGACCGTTGGTCTGCACCCTTTTGTACTTCGACGGAAGCGTTTGCAATGCGGCTACCACCGTAACGGATGTTCTGATACATCTCAATTACTTTGCGGATGGCAGCAAGGTCTTGCGCAGAGAACTCAGCCTTGAGTCCTTTCATGCCAGCAATCTCACTGAACACTCGTTGCTGTTCTGCTTGGGATGCTTCGTAGTTTGATAGCAGCAAGTCCACTGCTGCATCATTTACGGTATCACGCATCTCAGTGTAGACACGCCACACTGGACTGTTCTCATCAACATCGAACTGGTACTTGATTCTTTCGCCAGTGCCAAGTTCTACATCAAAGCCCTTGCGGAATTCTTCCGCAGTCACAGTGCCTGCCTTCTCCAACAACTGGCGCACTCGCGGGTCAACAGTGACATTACCCATTGCGTCTTTAGTAATCATGGAGCCGTATGACTCCATCAACTCATCAGTCAACTGGCGTGACTTAAACAATGCAGCGTACGCAGCAAGTTCACCAGCTTGTTGTTTCTCCTTTTCAGACACGCCGTCACCGAATCCAAACACACGTGGTGTGTTGGTGAACGTCATGTAGCGTGAGTACTTGGAGAGTAGAGCGCGAGCCTTCTGACTTCGTTGTTCAAAGATACGGAATATCTGATTGAGGCCATAGCTCTTACGTGCCATGTTGTCGAGGGTCTGTACCTTCTCAAGTATCTTGCCTACGTTTACACCAACATCTCCTGTCTTGCCGAACAACCCTTTCTGGAAGGCGTCCATCGACCCAAACATACCTGCGCCGGGGCCGTGCCTACGATTCAAGGCGTTCATTGCCATGCCTCGTGAGCCAATGTTGCCAGCAAAATTACGTGCGTACTTGCCGTCTGCTACTGTTTGTTCCATGTCCTCCATGTGGCCCACAAAGGATGAAGCGCTGAAGAAGTTACCTGTGCTGCCTTCACGCACATAGCGGCGTGCTAGGTTAACAAGTTGGCGAGCCTCGTCGTCTTTGAAGCTAAAGCCAAGTTTGTTTAGGGCGTTCTTCAAGGCGTTCCATAGCCTTGCGATGATTGATACATCTAGGTCAGCAGCGTTGTCAGCCAGATATTCCTCTATGGCTTCCAGCCTATCCATTCCTTGGGTCTCGACCATTGCGTCAACTGCGGCCTGCACATCAGGGTCAGTTTGATATATACGATTCAGTACCTTGTTCAACTCAGACTGACCCATCACACCTTTGAAACCAAAGTGACCAATGGTTTCGTGAGCCAGTACAAATTTCAACTGTTGTTCAGTACGAACAAAGTCAGAGAAGATGATGACCTCAGGGCCGAAGGAGTAACCCACGGCGTTGGTTGTATCGAAGTCACCTTGCTTACGAGCGGCAGCAGCACGTTGGTACAACTCAGGGTTGCGAGCCTTTAGGTCAGCAACATTGGCGTACACATTAACGATAGGCTTGATCTTTAGCTTTGCCAAGAAGCCTTTGACCAGCAACTTCACACGCCCCAACGGAATGGCAGAACCCATAGGTGTGCCATCGTCGCGGTAGAAGTTACCTTCGGGTTTATCCCAATCCTGCACAGTCTCGCTATCACGTGCGCCACGCTTACGGGAATTGAAAACATCTTGTTCTGCCTTTGACTCTGCTGCGGCTGCTTCACCTAATGCACGCAACTCCTCACGGCGTTCTTTCTCACGGGCACGTTGCTGTTCCTCAGTGAGTTCAACTTGGCTTAGGATGTAGCGACCATCAGACTTGATTAGCTTAGCCTCACCCTTGTCGTTGAAGTAGTCTTTGACTTTGCTTCCATCAGGCAACATGTAGTTGCGACCAGCTTCATCAAGTTCACTGTACAACTGCTTGGTCAGTGCTTTGATATTGGCGAAACGCTCAGAACCAAATACTATTTCTTTGGTCAGCGTAGGGATTTCCCTAACACGAGTTACCAAATCACGGATGAGGTTTGCCATCTTCGCACCAGACTGGTCAACAATGCGATTAAGCGAGGTGACCTTCTTGGTATTGATGACTGACTCACCAGCGGGCAGCGAGGTCTTGTACTTCTTGTAAACAGATACAGGTACGTTTTGCTCACTGATCTGGCGAGCTTGCAACAACTCAGTCACTTGCGTGTCGGACAACCCAATGAGTTTTGTCCCAATGCTTGGGAGTAGGTTGCGCATTTGCGCATAGGTAAACCAAGGCTTAAGCGTGCCCTTTAGATTACCACGGGTGTAGACAGCTTCAACTTGTAGTCGATCATTAATGACATCCAGCAATGCTGTATCCATGATGCCGCGCTGATCTTCAGTGAAGCCAGTCTCAAGCAAGAACATCTGTGCCTTATCAATGACACCAGCTTTCTCGTTGTTGGGGTCAGTATCAAAGTAGGCATGGAACATGATGTTCTCAATCGCATCACGGAACGCACTTGTATCTGTGGTGGACTCAGCCGTAGCAATATCCTCATCCAACAATTCCATGTAGGACAAGTCTGCCAGTTCTTCTTCCTCAGGTAGCGGTGTAACCTGAGCATTGATTTCGTCAGCCAACTGCATGTTGGCACGGTCGTAGTAGTTCTCAGTTGCCCAGCGTTTCTTCTGCGCATCTGAAAGAGTGTTGTACGCTACGCCGCCTTCCGGTTTCATGTCCTCCCATGCCTCGGCAGGACTCAGTTTCTCAACCTTTGTTGCGGCGGCGGGTTTTGCCGCCACGACTTTTTTTGGTTCAGACCCTTTCTTAAGAGTCTCACCCTTTGGCGCTGTGCGAACAGTCTCGCGTTGCTTCTCGGCAGCGATTACCTTACCTTCTTGTTTAAGGCGTTCTCCAAGCACACCTGTTGGCCCACCAAACGCACCCTTCTTAATACGCTCGACCAGTTTATCTTTTACAGTGGTTGCGGCAGGTGCTTCTTTCTTCAACTTGGATGCGGCCTTCGCCACGGTAACGGCAGTTACGGGTTTACCCGTAGGCTTTGCCTGAGTCACGCCCTTTGCCACTGTGGGCTTAGGCAATGGTTGTTTCTTGCCTGCACTCTTGAGTGCCTGCATAGATGGCTGACCCTGTTGATTAAACAGGATGCCTTGTCCAGCACGCTGGAATTCACCAGCGGTGGGAGGGATAGTCAACGCCTGTGCCGCAGGTGTCTGCGTACCTACGCCACGACGCAATCCCTCAGCCCGTGAAGGACTGGGTAACTCACCACGTTTGAACAGTGGGAGTTGTTGTGGTTGAGAAACGGGGATTGGACGCATCGGCATTGACTGCGGAGCAGGCTGCTGAGATTGCGTCATCAAGTCCAACTGCTGCTGGATTCGAGCCTCGTTCTGTAATCTATCAAGTTGTTGCTGCTTGATTGCCTCCTCTTGGGCGGCCCGCTGCGCCTGCGCAGCTTGGAATTCTTGTGCACGTTGTTGTGATGCAAGAGCCGCTTGCATCCGCTGCGCCAAGATTGGGTTAGCAGGAGCTTGAGGGGCTGCGCCACTGAACTGCAACGCACCCTGACGAGGGTCAACCGCAGTTCCAGCAGAAGGTAGTGGCAGGCCGGGAAGCGGTTGCTGCGGTTGCATACGTGCAGCCAACTCTTGGGCAGGGATAGTGCCACCAAAAATATCCAGCACGCCTTGTGAGCCGGGTGTTGCGCCGGGCGGGACGTTACCCTGCTGACGCAACAGAACATCTTGCCGCGTGACATCCGCAGCGTTTGGCCCCATGCCAGCCATAATGACTGGCCCACCCATTGGGGATACAGGAGGAGTAGGGCCGGGGAGTTGTGGCGTAGTAGGGCTTGGGCCACCAAGTGCAGGAGGCTCAGGAGGGATAACCCCCATGAACTGCACATCAGTGAACGGACGACCGGGGGGTGCAGGAGGTGGGTTGTATGGAACAATGCCGCCACCTGTTTCTTTACCAGTGGGATCAATGCTCTCACCAGTAAGGATGTTTGCAGGTGCTGTGCCCTTTAAATTGGCGATAGCACCAATCGGGCCACCCACTCCGAAGCCAGCGGCAAAGGAGTTAATCAGGCGGTTTACATTCTCAGGGTCAGAGAAGTCCTGTCCAGATAAGCCAAGGAGCAATCCTTCTTGACCAGTCTCAGTAAGTCCTTCTAACGTACCACCAGCAACACCGCCGACTGCTGCACGACCAGCGTAGCCAGCACCACGTTGCAAGCGTGTAGCGCCGGGAGCCATGCCCCAGCTTGAACCAATACCTTTACCGCCGCCAAGCACTCGGCTGGCAAGTATAAATTCAGGCAGAGATTCCATCGCTGCATAAGGGAAAGCACCCATCAAAGAAGTTATGCGAGCACGCATATCATCTGCGCCGACACCTTGGTCACGTTGCTCACCATAGATGTCAGCAGCGCCAGTTGCGTAGTTCTGTGCCAATGAAGCAGTCGCTGCACCAAGAACACCAGCGGCGTTACTCAGAATCTTAAGTTCTTCTTTGGTAGCTTGACCTGCTGCATACTTCTTTGCCGCAGCAAGGATGGCTTGCTTGGCTTCTGCTTTACCAGCCAAAGCTGCAAGTGCACCGGGGACACTACCAAGAGGGCCAGCGGCGGCAGAACCACCAACGAAACCTGCGGCGGCAGTGACTACTGACTCTATTAAGTTTGGCCCTTGCTGCGCAAAGTTGGCTACAAACCAGTCAAGAACACCACGGCTTTGACCGTATGGCTTGGAGCCAATGTCCGTGAACTCACGTTGGAATGGTAGGGTTTTCCCTAAATCTTCTTGTTGTTGTTCAACAATAGACCCACCAAGTTTCTCAGCACCAGCCAGTTGTAGTGCCCGACCAGCAAGCAACTGCGTGTTGTCAACACCAATGCCAAAGTTCTTCTTGGCAAGACGACCCATGCTGGGATTTTTAATTGAGTCGAGGTACTGAGAATACGCGGCCTCATCCAACGGAACCCAGTCGCCGCCCTGAGGAAGTGCAGTAGAAGGGCCACGTAGCAAAGATTCAGACTGGAGCGCACGAGTAGCATCGTCAGCAGCAAACTCTTGACCTTGTACAAACAACTTCTTCTGTGATGGGCTAAACGCAATGGCCGGAGGATTCTTCATCGTCGGCATCTCGAACTGGCTGGACTTAACAATCTGCTCAGTCAGCGCTGCCATACTAGCGAGCGAAGTTCCCCCAATGCCGTTAAGCCCAGAGCTTGCAGCAGGATTCCCCATGTATTCTGCGGTGGCAAACCGTGATACGTCAGTATCTGTGCCGCCGTACAGGGGGCTGACAAAACTCAACCCGGCTTTAGCCATATTTCACCTCATCCTTTGTTGGCCCAAACTAAGCTGGGCATACCTGTAATTGGTCTTGCTGCGAATGACTGTATTTCAATACCGTCAATCTTTACTGTTGTGCCCGATGGGTTAAATACGAATGGCGCTCCGAATGGAGGTGTGATAACAACTGTGCCATCACCAGCGCCTGTCGGTTTGACATCGTACTTCATCATCTTAAGCTTCTCAACATCCAGTTGAGTCTTACCCTCAATAGTCTTGATGCCAATATCCTTAATGTATTCGCCCATCGTCTTAGCGTTTTGCTCTCGAATCTTGATGTCAGAGTCAAACAATTTGCCAGCGATAGCAGCTTGCTGTTGGCGAAACCCTTCGTCTAGTGTTAAGCGAATACGCTCAACAACTTTCTCTGCGGGCATACCTTGGGAGACCACTTGACCATTGGCTACAAGATTAAACAAACCATCGCGTCGAGGTTGTAGTTGATACTGCTGATTGGTGTAGTAGCTGTACACACCCATCATGCGGTTTGCGTCCCGCCCACCTGATTGCAAGAACTCAGCAACACCTTGGTCGCCTTGCATCTTGTACAACTGATTGTCCATCGTGTCGAGAACGCCACGTAACTCCATTGCTTTGTACACATTGCCTGTGCGCATCATAATGTCAGCCATACGCTTGGTCTGTTCACGACGGAGCAAACCAACTTCAAGCGGCTTTGCGTAAGCACCTGCGTTGTAGATTTCTTTTGGCTCTACAAATTTTGGTACAGGTTCAGCCGCCACTCGTTGGGCTACTACTGAAGTCGTTGACGCTGGACGATTTTGTTCTTGCGCATTTAAACTTACAGAGCCATCTTGATTCCGTGGCGCAGCAGCCACCTGTGCAGGAGTCACTCCAAGATTTATAGAGCCATCTTGATTCCGTGGCGCAGCAGCCACCTGTGCAGGAGTCACTCCAAGATTTACAGCGCCGACAGAAACAGGTGCGGCAGCAACAGGGGCAGGAGGATTTTTATTAAGCGCTAACGGGTCTGCTTGTAGTGCTGCAATCTGTGCCTCTGTCATATTACCGCCGGGGCGTACCGTCGTAGCAGCAGGAGTTGGTTTTGGCCCGGCTGCCATCAGCGTCGAATTTATACCCAGTGCTCGGGAGATGTTGTTGTACAACCCAACATACACACCGTTGTAGTCACTGTTGGTCATGCCGCCATCAGTTGCGTTAAGGGGAGCACCCTTCTTTAACACTTGGTTTGCGTTACCTTGGTAGCCAGCGCCCCAAAGATTCTTAGGTACACCGATTAACTCGTTGTACTTCAATACCAATAGGCCAGCATCCATCTCACCCTGAGGTGTACCACGAACCATAGCCGCAGCCGCTTGTTGCAACTCAGGAGAAATGTTGTAGGCTTCAATGTTCTTAGGATCAGTAAACCATGCTTTCATTCCCTTGAATGTCTTATCCATGACCTGCATTGAGCCTTTTGCCCCAGCAGTGCTACTTCCTTTAGCTGCACCATATGATGATTCAATACCATAGATGGCAACCGCAGCCGCTGGATCAATACCCAACTCTTGCGAACGACTAACAAGGTACTTTGTATCTTCCTTCTGCAAAGCCTGTGGTGCTAAGTTCACCAGATCGGTAAGACGTTTGTTAGCCTTCTCAGAACTTAAACGTGTTTCCTCTTGGGCAACTTTCTCGCCCTTTACTTTGGCTTCCTTAGCGCGAGTAACGTCTTTTTGTTTGAGTTGTTCAAGCAGTTGTTTTTCAGTCAGTGGTTGATTGTCAATCTCAGTCTGACGAATCTTGTCAAAGTTAGGAGTCTTTGTATCGAACTTAGGAATCTCTACCCGAGTTACATCTGGATCATAGATACCAAGGGCACGACCAGCGCGAGGAACACCGATAAAGTTAGCGCCTTCCTCAAGCAGTGTGGCAGCCCCTTGGTAGAAAGCCGCAGGTATATCTGCCGCAGCCGCAGGGAGCTTTAGTAGGTTAGCCCTATCAATACGAGCCTGACGCTCAGCATTTAATGTTTGTAGATGTTGTAGACGTTGCGCTGGAGTTAGCGATTGAAATTCTGCCTGAGACAATTCCGTAACAGGTAGAGTGTTAGCTTGTTGTTGTTTAAGACGAGCTACTTCCTCAGGCGTCAGGCGGCGTACGCTAGATGCACCGGGAGGAGGTTCAGCTACACGACCCACAACAGGTTGCTGTGCAGGTGGGAGATTAAGTGGTGGCTGAACTGCTGGTCTGTTTTGTGCTGGTGCATTAACAACATCGGTCATCCCAGATGACCAGCTTGCACGCACATCAGGTGTGCTTTGGTTTAGAAGTTCATCGGCAGCTATTTGCTTACGAGCTTCTTCCACCCGACGCATCTCTTGCATACGTAGGTTGTCTTGCTCATTCTTGCGAATAAGGTCAGCACCTTGGTAGAGCGAATCCGGCCCCGTTTGAAAGGAGCCTCCGAATGACATAGCCATAGTGCCCCCTTATTAAGTGAACAAGCCACCCAAAGTTTTGTTCAAACCTTCTTGGCTCTTGCGTTTACGTTCCTCAATGTTGCTATACGCAGTGCTCAGTGCAGCAGCGTCAGCACTTGAACTTGGTGCGTTCTTAGGCAAAGCACTCAGGGCTTGCTGGGTTAATTTCAAACCAGCATCAAAGCCATACATCGAACCCTTGTCGTATGCAGTAGCTTCTTCACGAGCAGATTGCAAGTTGAACTGACGCTCAAGCGCAGCACGACTATTTTTATTGCGGGGATTAACTTTGCGTAAGGCTGCTTCTTTCTGAGATGCAGTACGTTGTTTAGCTTGACCAGCATACTGCTGACCGAAGTAGCCCGGATCGAAGTAGTCACTGCGACCCAACATGTCGTAGGCTTCACGCAACTGAGTCTGGAACAATTCACTGTTCATCTCTTTGTTAGCCTTCATCTCCTCTGTACGAGCTTGCAGTAATTGTTTTTCTTCGTCAGACAAGCCAGAATCAGCCAACTGTCCTGTAATTATCTGTGCACCCGCACGCATAGTGAGGTCAGCCAACATCGCTGGATCAGTGAACTTAGCTTTCAATGCGTCAGGTACTTTTGCCAAGGCTTGAGTGAACGTAAGTTTTTCTGCTGCACCACCAACAGTTTGCGCGGCTGCTGCATTACCTAAGCCACCTGTACTTGCAGTAGTTGTTTTGAGACCAAACTCAGTTGCCGCAGGAGCACCAGTGGTATTGAGGCCAGCGGTTGAAGGAGCAGCACCACTGACGCTGTAGTCAGTAGGAGACAGGTTACCGTACTGACTGGATAGAGGTAAGTTGCTACCTTGTCCAGCGTAAGCCGTATTTGTCAGAGCATAAGGATCAGATGCAACAGATGGTGCACCAGCCGTAGAACTCATACCAGACAGTGAGTATGGGTTAGTAGGTTGGCTAGACAATCCTGCGGAGAGTCCACTCTGTGTAACGCCACCAGTGGTAAGACCGGCTAATGAAGCATCGGCTGGGTTTAACCCATAACCACCGCCACCGTACACTAAACCAGTGCCACCCATGCCGGGGGCAGTTGGAGCCATACCAGAGGCAAGGCTGTAATCAGGAGTGAATGAGAGGTTAGAACCCAACGACGGAGCGCCAGCTAACGATGTTGTGGGTGGATTAAGCATACTCGGCCCTGTAGCTGTACCGGCTGTATTCGGGTTAATACCATAAATACTAGGAGAGCCGGATGCAGATGCAGGTACAGAGGTATATCCACCGATACCACCGCCGATTGCACCCATCAGAGCACCTCGACCTACGTTACCGCCAGTAACCGAAGCAGCAACAGCGCCTAGACCAGCGCCTACCATTGCTGAGCCAATAGCTGCGGAAGTTGCCGCAGAGAAAGTAGTTGCCGCAGCAATACCAGCGGAGAGTCCAATAGATGACGCAATAGCAGGGGCCGCAAATGGGATTGCAATAGCCGCCGCGACAGCAACAAGTTTCATAACGCCACCGCCACCGCCACCTTGGGGTTTAATGCCCATCATTCGGACAAGTGCAGTACGTTGGAAAGGTGGAAGGTCTCCACCAAAGGCCGCTTCTGGTAAATCGGGAATACCCATCAGCGCCATAGAGCGATTATTAAAGCGCCCCGGCATACGAGCTACGTGATTCATTTTGTGTCCTCCGTCAAATCGAGTCGCATGTGCGTGTACACATGCTTAAATCCATATTTTGAAATTACCCGCTCCATTGCTGGGGACACCCATCCCTCAATAGCTCGGACACCGTTCATATACGCCCATCCGCACAGGCGTTTCCAATACTTCCCATAGAGCGCATCAAGTTCATCGCCGCCAAGTGCCAAGATGTTCATGGCAGGCAAACGAGGGTAGTTGACGATCTCAAGAACTATAGCCAGCTTTACAGATGGCATGATTCCTTTATCACACTTGACAACAAACACATACACTTTCTGTTGAAGTGCCATTGTGTAAACATCATCCGCCGTAAGTTCCCCGTGCATTGATCTCTTAATGCACTTCTCAATAAGCGGCTTAGCCGCAGACCAGTACTTGTCGAATTGTTCTTTTGTAGAGAGCAATAGCGCATCAAACTCGTCAAGAGGAATTGGGTCAAACCCCGGTGGGTGCGCCATCAAGTATCCTTATATTTATCCAAAAGTGAATCAAAGAATTCCTTACCCTTCATCTTAACGATCTTGGCAGGAATCACGTACTCGCCGGGTGAAACAGCAATCGTAATGTTGTCACTTGTGTCGTGACCGGGGCCAACAACTTTACCGCCTTGAGTACCATCACTTACCTGTCCACCATTAGCCATTGCCATCTGTGGTTGGTTTCCGGCCATTGCTGGGCTACCACCTTGAATCATGTTCTGCCCACCCATGCTCTGCTGGGCGATACGTGCAGCCAACAAAATTACAAACAGCAAGCCTTCGTCGTATTGTGGGGAGAGCGACTGCTCATCAGCCAGTCCTTGCTGAATAGCAAAGTTTCTGACATACGGGTACATCTCAGGATTCTGAAGGGCTACAGTAGCAAGCTGAACTGCCATGTTAAGTTCTTGCTGTGTCAATTCACCTGACTGAAGTCCAGCTTGTATAGTGTTTTGAATCTGCTGAACCATCTGTGGATTCTTACGCATCATGTCATTGATGTTTTGTTCCATCACTGCTTGCGACATGCGACCCCCACCTGCTCCGGGTTTCATGCCAGCAGCCCCAGTCATATCAGGTTGTCCGTCCATACCTACCATGCCGCCCTGTGCGTAAGTGGGTTGCATACGAAAATCTAGTGCTGGGAACTGGGGGTTAGCCGCAACAGTTCCAGTTGGGATTGTCTGCAATGCAGCTTCATTCACCATTGGAGGTGCACCACCAATTAAACTTTGTAGTCCAGCAGGCAAATCTAAAGATGTTGTAGCAGGCGCTGCTGGCGTTTGCATTGGCATCTGAGGGGCAGCGACTGCACCAGTCAGGCCCATACCAAGTGGGCTTGCGCCAGATGGGGCGACAGTACTTTGAGGTACGGACGCTGGGATGCTCTGTCTATTGAGCATCTCTAAAATTGGGTTTCTTCCATTTGCCATGATTAACCTTTCAGTTGTCTAATCAGTGTATTCAGTACGCTGCGGGTATACGCGAGGTCATTCGCAAGTTCCTGTACATCCTTGATTAATTTTCCAACGTCGTCTAAATCTGCTACGTTCTGCCCGCTGATAGTATACCCTTTACCTTCTGCGGTGACACGTAATAAATTTTGTTGCGACGCCTCATTTACTGTGACTTGCCCCTTAACAAGCGCTCTGCTGGCAGAGTCAGACTCGCCACGAGCACCGATTAAAAGCTCTACGTTCTCTTTTAAAGAACTAAATAATACCGCTTGCCAGTCGGTAAGACCGCCTTGGGGTACGGCGGGAACAGCGGAGAATCTTGCCATTATGCAGCCCTCAGTCCAAATGGGGTTTCACCTATGTGGATTGCTCGCACACGGGCTGACCCAGAAACTGCCATCTCAAAGGTATCTGAACGATACCCAGATGGCAAACGGAAGATGTCGCTACTAGACACAGTACCTTGAAAAATTAGTGTCTTGTTTGCCCATAAGCGGAACGTAACAGGCAACACGCCAGTGACAGTTTTATACGTACGAGTAAAGTTATCTCCGTTAATTACTGTGGAGTTGAGCGCACCAGATGTTTCAATACGAATACCACCACTGGTAACTCGGTCGTATGGGCCGTTCATATCGCCCAGACCTTTAAGCGACGAAACTGTACCTGTTGCATCCGCAGTCGTGCCAGTGGTTGTACCCACACTTGCATAGGTAAACGTGGTGGCATTGGTAACTGTTACCACAGTTTGTTGTGTGTTGAATGTCGATGCAGCACCCCCGGTGAAGCCAGACACGTCCACCTTCGACCCTGTAATCATTCCATGTGCCGTAGCAGTCACAATCGTTGCTACGTTAGATGCACGGGCATACGACACAGTGGCTACTGGGTTGTAGTAGTCTGTCCAGACTTGGGCGTTGTACGCAGGCACACCAGCGTTATACGCTGCAATCGCTTCAGCTTCAGCATCCGTTGTAGCGTAGTCTGCAATTATTCGGGCAGCACCTAGATTAAGGTAATCCTTAGTAATCACCGTTTTAGACTTCCACTCCATCGACGCCAGCGGCTGGGTATCTGCATCCCACTCATAGAGATTGCCTAGAGTATCAGCGACATAGTAGAACTTGTTGGTCTCTGGGTCGTTATATCCAGCGGAGAACTTGTAGTTAATGGATACAAAGAACCCACCAATCCGTTCGTCGCGTTCAAAAATAAACGAGTCTGTGGAATGTGAGCCAAAGTATTTTCCGTTGTAGTATTTAGAAACGATTGTTGTAGGGTCAAGAGACGCACTCCATGTGTCCCAATCGTGGACATACTTTGTCAACAAGTCAATGCCGGTTGAGGGAGAGTAAATAGCAACACCGCCGTGCGTAACATACGCTACGCCGTAACCCATGTTTACGATGGATCGTTTTGATAGGCAGGGGAACAGGGTATCAATCCTTGCTGTCGCCATTGTTGCAGGATCGCTGCCTGAAACTTGATATGGATATTCTTCAGTCAGCACAAGAATAAAACCACTGACGGATGCTACACCCACGATGTTGGACTCAAACGTCAGACGGTATTCCTGAGGCCAAGCGTGCGGCTTACTTAACTCCGAGAAACATAACTGGTTTTCAAAGAACCCAATTAAGATACTATTCTGAACAGCAGTAATCCCCTTCATGTTCTCAGGAGGAGGGTCGTAGTTGTCAGTTATCAATGACTCAGTAAACAAAGACACATCGAAGTCATCAGTAAACGAGTAGCTACCATCGCCCCAGTAACGGGCTGTGTCTGTTAGTTTTTGGGCAGCATCTTGGTACATAGTACCTGCGGTCTCAGCTTTGTCTGCCACATCACCCGCAGTCTGAGCGTACTCAAATGTAGTGTCATCAATGACATCAGTAACGATACCGCCAGTGATATTAAAGGTTGAATCTGTGCACCCACTAATTTTAAAACGATCATCAATCGCCAGATTGTGGTGATTAGATAGAGTGACCCGAGACACGTTGGATGTGCGTTGCACACGGGCAAGCGTTGTTGGAAACCACAAAGTCTTGAGCAGAAAATACTGTGTGCCAGCGGCAGATGGGACTGTGCGATACAGTTTTACCCCACGTACAAAGTTATCCCCAGTAGGTTTAGCAGTAGGGAGATTGGTAACTGTAACCGTCTGACCTTCTTTGATGTATAAGTTTTCCGATGGGTCAGAGCCAATCGACTCCTCCTCCCACGGTGTGTACCATGTGTATACATAGGAACGAATTTGCGTATTACCCGCCAGAGCTACTTTTCCGCTAGTGTCTGATGTGGATGTGACGGCATCGCCCGGCGAGTAATACGTAAAAGTTGTTGAGTTCGTAACAGTGGCTGTTACGTTGGTTGCATTAAATATCTTACCTACAGCAGAGGTAAACCCGGAGACGGTAACGATGTTGCCCGTACGCAATCCATGCGCACTACCCGTAACAATGGTCGCTGTATTACCTGCGTCACGGGCGTAGGTAGATGTTGTTGCGTTTGCAGCAGACGCAGCAGAAGTCGTTACCTTAGTCGTTGGTAACGGCAAACCAAGTTCGTAGTATCCATTGGGATAAGGCTCTGCACCCGTGATTGCTAGGCTGTAATTTGATACCTTGGGTACGCCATCTCCGGTGTAGTAGAACCGCTGCTCCTGATCCTCAGAGGACGAGGCAGTCACGATGTCTACGTCAGTCATCCATGACAACCAGTTTATTACCCCAGTAGATGGATTCTTTAGGGCATGAATTGTTTTAATCTCACCAATGCGGTTGAGGTTTGAGACAAACAAAGGTAGGCGGTAAGGCAGCAAGTCACCTGAGTACAACTTGGTGTTGTACGCCAACTGTGCCGCGCCATCGGGCAACAACTCCGAAGAAATCTTCGGTGCTTCACCTAAGAACTTAAGGAGTTTTACCGCTGCCATTTAGACGTTCCGTTCAAAGTGTGGGCAATCTACAAGAGACTTGAAGTTACCGCCCCAACGGTTCTTAGGATACAGGCTTTCCCAGTAAGTGCCAAGGGGGGCAAGGAGTTCCTTGTCCCAAATGATTTTACCGTCCTTAAAAAAGTTCAGGTCAATAGCGCATCGTTTTAAATGGATGCTGTTCAGTGTCTTTGAGCGCCCAGTCTTTACATAGATAGCTTGTTGTTCAGGGGTACGAGCCAACTCACCGCCCGTGACCATGAAGCCTTGCTCGGTGGCGTATTGAATTAGTTTGCAGGCGTCCAGTAAGAACGCAGCTTGTTCTTGGCTAAGGCTCATTTTTTACTCCTCATTTCTGCCAGTTTCTCAATAGTCCTACCGCCAAAGTACGCACCCATGATGAGCATACCCCACTGCCCAAGCAGATTGACATAGGACTCGTTGGCGTTATAACCAAAGGCAGACATCATGGAAAACAGGAAGTACCCCACAAAAATAGCTATAAGACTCATGGGGCGGATGTTCTTGGACAGCCAAGAGTCAGATGCCATATCAGCATCCCACCGCTGCGATACATTGTTTTCCTCGTTGGCCTGAGCCGCCAACAGCGCCTTGAGTTCTTCTTGCTCAAGCCGTGCCTTCTCAATGCCAAGCTCAAGCAGACGTTCTTCGTGGTCATACTGAAGCTGGCGTAGCTTTGCTACATCTTCAGGCGTAGGGTTGTCGGGGATTTTTACACCAAGAGTTTTCTCTACAACTTCTTTACCCTTGGCTTGAATAGCAGAGGATAGAAGGCCCAAGCCACTTTCAGCTAGTGTGCCTAGTAGTGCTCCTAAGATTGGAATCATTTGCTTTCCCCTTGTTTCTTTTGTTCGTCTTCAAGTTGTTTCTGCATCTTGTTGAACTTACGTATGGATACTTCTACCATCGTACGCTGCTCAACTGTTTCCATGTACACCCAAACGCAAAAAGGCACTGCCAACAAAATAATCATTGACAAGACTACCAAGACGATGACGAACGTCGTGTCATCGCTATTGTGATTAGAAGGCCCCATATCTCCAATGCCATGATAAAAATTACGACAAAGTACAACGCCCTATCTTGCCACTTAGAAATGACTAGCTTTCGCTTGTGCCTCGCAATCGCCCTTTGCGTCTCCTCTTTTGCTCTTGCAACTTCTTGCTCTTTCCCAATCTGTACCCGCATCGCTTCAAAGCGTGTCCACAGATTACCCAATTCCGGAGGAGTCTGGTAGACCATCATCTCGCGTAATTCAACCTGCAACGCTTCCAGCCTTGACCGGATAAGCACACGCTGCAATGCGCGACGACTTGCTGATACCTCTCCTTTGTAGACCTCTGTTGAATTTCTTTCTTCTTCATAGAACAGAGCTTCAACTTGGTCAACAGCATCAAAGAACTTGCCTAAGTGATCTGCAAGTTGCCCCAATACATCATTGGGGTCAGACCTACCGATCTCTTTGACTCGTTCCTTCTCCTTCTCGTACTGCGTTACCTGCGCCTTGGATAATTTCTTACCAGCGAACTGGTTCTGTAAATCATCAAGAACTGCCTGCACATCTCCCGCAGCACTCTTTACATCTTTATAAAGCTGACACCCCTTCTTAACCGCTGAAACAGCGGCACTAGCCATCGCCAGTAGAGTAAGGGGATCAATATCTCACTCCATCAACAGGCTTTGGGCATCTTGCGAACCATGCCGCCATGTGCGTAACCCGTTTTCATAGCTGAATTTTTCATCATCTTTCCATCGGGCATTTTGTGCATACCTTTAGCAGTAGGCTTTTTAACCATGCCGCCTTTGGCATAGCCACGTGCATCGACGCTATCTTTAATAGCATCCTTCTTCATCTCATCGAGAGATTTTTCTTTTAGTTTAATAGGCATTTTAAATTCCTTTAAAAATAATAGCCGCAAGAAGTCCCGCCATGCCGACTATCAGAGCACCGGCGGTTTTGATGATTAACGATTCCAAGCGGTCAACCCGTTGGATAAATGTTTGGTAACGCTCAGCACACACTGCCTCGTGGGAGGTAAGTTGTACTTCAAGCTCATGCGATGTCGCCACTTTCGGCCTCCTTAACGGCTTGAGTTTGGTCTATTACCGCAGGGAAGTCACTCTCCTGCGGTTCTTCAGGTTCAACAACTAAAACACAACCTTCAGGCACGACCTCACTACGGACTAATGATCCGTCTGGGTACATAACAAGAGGGATGCGCTTATCTATCATGCTGTGAATGTGCTAGACGTCGTGAATGTATGGTATGTGTAACCAGCTACTGTGGTAATTGTTCCGCCAGTGCCACGTTGACCACCTGCGTACCGCACAAT
>Ga0209769_1000044_pt1 | contig 46549 bp, 39 predicted proteins | sample LauGreSuBDMM15DN_2_FD_187569 | JGI IMG/M metagenome (GOLD analysis project Ga0209769, IMG submission 187569) | Freshwater lake microbial communities from Lake Michigan, USA - Su13.BD.MM15.DN (SPAdes) (version 3) | ecosystem: Environmental > Aquatic > Freshwater > Lake | place: Lake Michigan, USA...
CGGCCGAGCTGTTCGTCTTGTGCAGGGCGAGCTTTCTCAAGAAAGTATCTATGGTGCTCCATTAGATGTGGCTTTAGATTTTCAATCCGCTGGTGCTACTTGGCTGCATTTAGTTGATTTAGATGCAGCTTTTGGCCGCGGGGAGAATTCTCTACTGCTAGCAGAAGTTGTCGGCACATTAGATATTGATGTCGAACTGTCAGGTGGAATTCGAGATGATGAATCTCTTACACGAGCACTTGCAACAGGATGTCGACGGGTAAACCTAGGTACGGCCGCACTTGAAAATCCTGAGTGGACTGCTCGGGTTATTGCAGAGCACGGCGATCGAATTGCAGTGGGTCTAGATGTTCGAGGTCAAACACTTGCAGCACGTGGTTGGACAAAAGAAGGAGGAGACCTTTACGAAACGATTGCACGTTTAGATAGTGATGGATGTGCTCGTTATGTAGTTACTGATGTTGCAAAGGATGGAACGCTCATGGGACCCAACATAGAGCTATTGAAATCAGTTTGTTCTGTCACAAAGAGGCCCGTGATAGCAAGTGGCGGCATTGCAACGCTTGAAGATATTTCAGCCCTTGCCAAACTTCAAAGCATTGGTATTGAAGGAGCAATTGTTGGTAAAGCTTTATATGCAGGCGCATTTACTTTAGAGCAAGCCTTACAGGTGAGTAGAGGGAAGTGAAAAGCTTATGGCTCTTTCTGTTCGAATAATTCCCTGCCTAGATGTAACAGATGGTCGCGTAGTAAAGGGAGTCAATTTCACAAACCTTGTTGATGCGGGTGATCCTGTAGAGATGGCATCACTTTATGATGTTGAGGGCGCTGATGAGTTAACTTTTCTAGATATCTCTGCATCATCATCAGGGCGTGAAACAACACTGGATATTGTTCGAAAAACTGCCGAGCAAGTATTCATACCATTGACCGTCGGTGGAGGAATTCGCTCAGTATCTGACGTAGATAAATTACTTCGAGCTGGCGCAGATAAGGTTTCGATAAACACATCAGCAATTGCCCGCCCAGAACTAATTGCAGAGATTGCTGATCGATTTGGATCACAAGTACTTGTGCTATCAGTTGATGCAAGACGGGCACGGACAGAATCAGGTTTTGAAGTAACTACTCACGGTGGAAGGGAAAGCACTGGAGTAGATGCTTTGAGTTGGGTTGAAAAAGCATGTGCGTTGGGTGTTGGTGAAATTTTATTAAACTCAATGGACGCCGATGGGACTAGAGCGGGATATGACATTGGGATGATTACTGCAGTGCGATCTGTGGCAAAGGTCCCTTTAATTGCAAGCGGTGGCGCCGGCGCTCTTTCTGATTTTGCTGCCGCCCTTGATGCTGGCGCAGATGCACTGCTTGCCGCAAGCGTCTTCCACTTTGGCACTCATCGAATTGGTGATGTAAAGGCCTATTTAGATAAGCACAATTATTCTGTGCGCAACGTCCTAGCAACATAGGGCAGAATTATCCTATGAGCACTCTAGATCCAGCCGTCCTAGCCTTGCTCAAAGATTCAACTTCACTGATTCCAACGATCGTTCAAGATGATTCGACGTTGGAGATTCTGATGCTTGCATACTCAAACTCAGAATCTCTTGCGATAACACTTGAGACTGGGAAAGCAACATATTGGAGCCGAAGCAGAAATGAATTATGGGTAAAGGGTGCAACCTCAGGCCATGTGCAATCGGTGCGCGCAGTTTCATTAGATTGTGATGGCGATTCAATTGTGTTTCGTGTAAATCAAACTGGACCTGCTTGCCATACTGGAGAATCAACCTGTTTCCATACTCCATTGAATTTGGGCTCACGATGAATTTGGAAGAGTTTCGTGCCTACGCTAAAGAATTTAATGTAATCCCTGTATCTCGCAGAGTTCTTGCCGACGGGGAAACACCTGTAGGGGTTTATCAAAAACTCGCAAAGAATGCAGAGAATACTTTTCTTCTTGAATCTGCCGAACATGACGGAAGTTGGTCGCGATACTCATTTGTTGGGGTTCGAAGCGAGGCAACTTTAAGTGAAGAAAATGGGCTCGCATATTGGCAGGGGGTTGCACCGGCCGGAGCTCCAAGTGGGATCGATCCGCTTCTAGCTTTGAAAATCTGTGCTTCACATTTGCGCTCTCCTCAAATCCCTGGTTTGCCGCCATTAACTAGTGGGCTTGTAGGTTTCATGGGCTATGACGTAGTTCGGCGTCTGGAGAAACTACCTGACCTAACAACAAAAGATATCGACCTACCAGAGTTATCTTTTATGCTAACAAGTGATCTTGCAGTTCTAGATCACAGCAATGGAACAATAACTCTTATTGCAAATGCAATTAATTGGGATGGAAGTGATGATCGAGTTGACGAGGCCTACGCCTCATGCCAGAGCCGCCTTGATCAAATGGAGGCAGATTTAGCTGTATCACTTACTCCCGATGTACATCGCATACCTGAATTTGCAAAGCCTAAATATGAAGCAAATATCTCTTCAGAAAATTTCAAATCTAGTGTAAAAAAAATCAAAGAAGAGATTCTTTCAGGAGAAGCCTTTCAAGTAGTTCTTTCGCAGCGTTTTTCTATGCCATCTCATGCTGATGCTATGGATGTTTATAGAATGTTACGGTTGAATAATCCATCTCCCTACATGTATCTCTTTAGATTCAGCGCCGGAATAGTGGTAGTTGGATCAAGTCCAGAGGCGCTAGTTAAAGTAAATCAAAAAGATGTGATGATTCATCCGATTGCAGGAACTCGAAGACGTTCTAAAGATCCTCAAGAAGATGATGCATTAGCGCAAGAGCTTTTGGCAGATCCAAAGGAGCGTGCCGAACACTTGATGTTAGTTGATCTTGGTCGAAATGATTTAGGAAGAGTGTGCGCTCCCGGAACGGTTGAAGTCGTAGATTTTATGCACATTGAACGTTATTCACATGTAATGCATATTGTCTCCACTGTCACGGGAAAGTTAAAAGAAGGTGCAACGCCAACAGATGCTCTCTTTGCAGTATTTCCAGCTGGCACATTATCGGGAGCACCTAAGCCACGGGCTATGGAGATTATTGAAGAACATGAAAACTTGCGCCGAGGAATTTATGGTGGAGTAGTTGGGTATATTGATTTCACGGGCAACCTGGATACTGCAATTGCGATTCGAACTGCATTGATTCTTGATGGAACTGCCTACGTGCAAGCAGGTGCTGGAATAGTTGCCGATTCTGATCCAGAGAGTGAAAACCAAGAGTGCCATAACAAGGCTGCCGCAGTGCTTACCGCTGTCCATGCCGCAAATAGTTTGGTGAAAAGCTGATGCGTGATCTAATGCCAGTATTTGTTTCAATAATCGTAGTAGTGGGGTTAGTACTTCTATTGAGTTCAAAATTCAAACTTTCAAGTAGGTATGAAAGAAAACCCCGTGAGCTAAACACATGGAATGCTCAAGATCACGGATTAGATCCAACAGATATTGAGAACAAATGAGCGCTTTAGATTCAATTATTGCGGGCGTGCGCGAAGATTTAGAACAAAGACGAATCCCGATGGGCCAACTACTTGAGAAGATGGAGTTGGCACCACATGTCCGCACTTGTTTACCCGCTCTACTAACCGAAGAAATCTCAATCATTGCTGAAATCAAACGATCTTCTCCAAGCAAGGGTTCATTGGCACCAATCAGCGATCCTGCAGGATTAGCTGCAACCTATGAAGAAGCCGGCGCATCAGTTATCAGCGTGCTGACTGAACAGCGACGCTTTGGTGGATCTTTAGCCGATTTAGAAAGCGTGAGAAAAGCGGTAGAGATTCCAATCTTGCGTAAAGATTTTATGATTAGCGAGTATCAATTCTATGAAGCACGCGCACATGGCGCCGATGTTGTACTGCTCATAGTTGCAGCCCTTGGACAAAATCAATTGGATGACTATTTTCAATTGAGCAAGGAACTTGGGATGAGCGCCCTTGTAGAGGTTCATACTCACGATGAACTTGAAAGGGCGTTAGAGATTTCTCCGGAGATTATCGGAGTTAATTCTCGAAACTTAAAGACTCTGGAAGTAGATGCACAAGCCTTTGCACAATTGATTCCACAAATTCCCTCCAGTATTGCTCGTGTCGCAGAATCTGGGATTTCGAAAAGAGAAGACGTAATCTTTGCCCATGAATGCGGAGCATCAGCAATTCTCGTAGGAGAGGCGCTTGTGCGTGCAAATTCACCATCAGTTGCGATCAATGAATTGCTCGGTAGGCTTTAGCGATGGAGAGCTTTGATGTCTTAGGACACTTTGGCCAATACGGTGGACGATTTGTGCCGGAGGCGTTAATCGAAGCATTAGATGAATTAGAAGCCGTTCATAACCAAACACAAAAAGACCCGGTATTTCTTGCTGAGTTAGCAGAACTGCATCGAACCTACACAGGCCGTCCCAGCATCATTACTGAAGCCAAGAGATTTTCAGAGCACGCCGGCGGCGCACGTATTTTTCTAAAGCGCGAAGATCTAAACCACACCGGCAGCCACAAAATAAATAACGTACTCGGCCAGGCGCTTTTGACTAAGCGAATGGGCAAGAAACGAATAATTGCAGAAACTGGTGCTGGACAACATGGAGTAGCCGCAGCAACAGCGGCAGCACTGATGGGTTTGAAGTGCGTTGTTTATATGGGCGAAGAAGATACTCGCAGACAGTCACTCAATGTTGCCAGAATGAAGTTATTAGGGGCAGAAGTAGTTGCAGTCACTTCTGGATCAAAAACTTTGAAGGATGCAATTAATGAAGCGATGCGTGATTGGGTGACAAATGTTCATGACACGCATTACATGCTTGGTACCGTCGCAGGACCGCATCCATTTCCAACCATGGTCCGTGATTTTCATAAAATAATTGGTGAAGAATCTCGCGAACAGATGCTGGAGATAACTGGTCGACTTCCTGATGCTGTTCTAGCCTGTGTTGGCGGAGGGTCTAATGCAATAGGAATATTTAACGCATTTATTCCTGACGCAAACGTTAGATTAATTGGATTAGAAGCAGGCGGTGATGGAGTAGAGACAGGTCGCCATGCCGCAACAATTACGGGTGGAACTCCAGGCGTTCTCCATGGAACTCGCTCATATGTTCTCCAAGATAAGAATGGACAGACTGTTGAGTCACATTCAATTTCTGCCGGTCTTGATTATCCAGGTGTTGGTCCAGAGCATGCTTACTTACATGATGTCGGACGAGCCGAGTACCGAGCAATTAATGACGACGCGGCTATGAATGCATTTGCACTGCTGAGTAAAACTGAAGGAATCATCCCTGCGATCGAAACCGCTCATGCTTTAGCTGGTGCATTGATTATTGGAAATGAACTTGGACCTAAAGCAAACTTGCTAATCAATCTTTCAGGTCGCGGAGATAAAGATGTACAGACTGCGGCGCAGTACTTCGGAATTCCTCTTTAATGACAGCTTTAGATTCTGTCTTAGAAAAGTGCCGTGCAGAAAATCGTGCAGCACTCATTGCCTACATTCCGGCAGGCTTTCCATCCAGGCAGGGTTGCCTTAAGGTTATTCAAACATTGGTAGATGCTGGTGTTGATGCGATTGAAATAGGTTTTCCTTATAGCGATCCCGTGATGGATGGACCAGTTATTCAAGAAGCCGCTGACATTTCTCTCAAGGGAGGAACAGGTTCAACAGAAGTATTTGAAGCCCTGAAGGTTGCATCTGATACTGGAACTGCCTCTGTTGTAATGACCTACTGGAATCCAATTGAACGATATGGTGTGGAAAAATTTGCTGCATCTATTGCGGAAAATGGGGGAGCTGGAGTTATTACTCCAGATTTGACAATTGAAGAGTCCGAAACTTGGTTGGCGGCAACTAAAGCTAACTCCATAAATCCAATTTATGTAGTAGCGCCAAGTACCAAGGATCCACGTTTGGTACGTGTTACCTCAAAGACTGGCGGTTTTGTATACGCAGCTAGCTCAATGGGAGTTACTGGTACTAGAGAATCAGTTTCTATCGATGCTAAAGATTTAGTTTCTAGAATTCGAAAAATAAGTGATCTACCTGTCTGTGTTGGCTTAGGAGTATCAACTCGTGATCAGGCGAAATCTCTAGCGGCTTATGCCGACGGTGTGATTGTTGGCTCTGCATTCATCAAACTCTTACTCAACGCTAAGGATGAACAAGCAGGCTTAGAGGCTGTTTCACATTTAGCCAAGGAGCTAGCTATCGGAGTGCGAGAAGGTCGATAAACCATTCTTTATGTTTTTGAGTAGTATTAATTTTCATTCGGCTTAGACAGCAAACACTGGGGGATTCGGTTACGATTATGACTATGTCAGAGCCTCTTATTGCCAGTGCACGTCGCGTGCGTAATGCATATCTGACGATGCTCGTTTCGGCATCATTAAGCCTATTTGCTGCCATGGTCTTATCGATTGATGCTTTTAAACTTGCTAAAGATGAAAATACAGAACTTTCTTGCAGTATCAATGCCATCGTATCGTGCAGCAAAGTAGCGTTGTCTTGGCAGTCTACGGTTTTTGGATTTCCTAATTCATTTATCGGGTTGATGTTTGAGTCAGCAGTAATTACTATCGCAATTGCAGGATTAATGCTTGTCCGCTTTCCAAACTCCCTTTTGCGTATTGCATTCTTTATATATTCGGCTGCACTACTTTTTGCACTTTGGTTATTCTCTCAATCATTTTTTGTAATTAAAGCTTTTTGTCCATGGTGCATGCTGGTAACGGTCTCAACAATCTCCGTTTTTACAAGCATGTTGAGAATCAACATCTACCAGAACTCATTTAACTGGAAAGAACAGGCTCATCAGAGGATTCTCAGGTTCATACTGCAAGGTCGTGACTATGTAGTGATGGTATTCATATATGCCGTAATAGCCGCGGCAATAATCTGGAAGTACGGGACTTATTTCTTACCTGAATTTCTTTATAGCTAGACGTTTGACTCTAGATTTTGTTTCCCAGTGAAGTTTTGAGCCACAAAGAAAGATTTCAGCCGATTGATTGCGTAATCGGCTTGTTTGGACAATGAATTTCGTTAAAACCCACGGTGGTTTGGATTTGATGCCGAGAGAAGATTATCTATACTTATATCCTTGGATAGGTTTTGATTCTAATGACTCAAATGAATTGATAGGGGATCTTTAATGGCAAAGCAGCAGGGTAAGAACGCAGACAACGCAAATCGTTGGATTGTTCTTGCTATGGTCTTACTTGTTATTGGAACTGGTGTGGCCTTTTCAATCATGGGTCAAAACAACAAAGAAAATGCACCCTTGGCAGGCCTTGACGGAATTAGCTTGAAACCGGCAGTGGTATCAACAATCGATGTTGAAAATGGATCTGCTGTCACATTTAATCCCGGCCTATCAACGGTCATCGATGTTTGGGAAGATCCACAGTGCCCATCATGTAAGGCATTTGAAGTCGTAATGGGTGATTACTTGGATTCACTTGTGCGTGATGAAAAAGCCACTGTTCGATTCCATGTTCTCTCATTCAAAGGACCAGAATCAGTTCGTTCTGCAAATGCAGCATTTTGCGCCGCAGATGAAGAGCATTTTTTGGATTTTCATAACGCTCTGTACACAGTTGAATCACCAGGAGAGGGCTCCGGTTTTTTCACTACAGAGGTTCTTCTAAAAATTGGTGAGGCAATTGGTATTAATTCTCCAGAGTTTGAAGAGTGTGTCTCTCAGGGATCCAAATCAGATTTAGTTAAAGCCCACTACGACTCTATGGGCAAGTTTGGGGTTCAGGGTACGCCAACTGTTTTCATTAATGGAAAAGTATGGAAACCAACTATGGAGTTCTTTGACCTGAATGATTTCCGTTCAGCTGTAGAGGCTGGATAACACTTGAACTTTGCCTTTCCAACGCCATCAGTTTCGGCGTTAGAGATTGGTCCACTCACAATTCATTTTTATGCACTTTGCATCATCACTGGAATTGCTGTTGCAATCTGGTTGGGTGATAAACGTTTCAAAGCAAAGGCGGAACAAGGTGAGTCGATCGTTGCAGAGGTAGCGATCACTGCAGTTCCACTCGGAATAATTGGCGGTCGTCTTTATCACGTGCTCTCTTCACCTAACGCGTACTTTGGCAAAGATGGTCAGCCAATTGATGCACTTAAAATTTGGGAGGGTGGACTCGGAATTTGGGGTGCGATCTCCATCGGACTTTTCGGAGCTTTCTTACGTTATCGAATGTTACAAAAAAAGTTCAACCTTCCATCTTTTGCGGTTTTCGCTGACAGTCTGGCTCCAGGAATATTGTTTGCCCAAGCAATCGGACGTTTTGGAAACTGGTTTAATGCCGAACTTTTTGGAGGGCCATTAGACACTTGGTGGTCGCTACAAGTTCCACTTGAGTATCGGCCCAACGGATATACCCAGTTTGAAACCTTTCATCCCACTTTCTTATACGAAGCGATTTGGTGCACCCTTATAGCTGTCCTGCTCATTTACTTTGGTAAGGGCTTAAAACCAGGGCAAGTTTTTGCCGCCTACGTTTTCGCCTACTGCTTTGGTCGACTTTTTATTGAGATGATTCGAATTGATGCAGCAAACACGATAGTTGGGCTGCGAGTTAATGTTTGGGTGAGTCTGCTTGTGGGCCTACTCTCCTTTCTCTTTTTTGTGCGTGCCTCGAAAGAGCGCTCAAAATCTTAATGTAGGCTGATAAACATGAGCCTTGAGGATGTTTATAAGCGCAATCTGCAACATCGCACTCATCGTGCAGGTTGGTTACGTGCTGCGGTTCTCGGCGCAAATGATGGATTGGTTTCAACTGCCTCATTAATGATTGGTGTTGCAGCTGCTGGCAAAGAAGAATTCCTACTGACTGCAGGTTTGGCAGGAATAACTGCCGGAGCTATGTCTATGGCTGTTGGTGAATACGTTTCCGTGAAATCTCAAAATGATGTTGAGGCATCTGATCGGGTTTTAGAGATGGAACACTTGGCAATAGATCCAGAGGCAGAGCTTATGGAGCTGCAACATATTTATATTGCGAGAGGTCTTACTCCAGAGTTAGCATTGCAAGTTGCACAAGAGATGCACAAAAAAGATGCTCTAGAGGCGCACTTGCGAGATGAGTTAGGTCAACATCCGCACACAAAGGCCAGACCTGTTCAAGCTGCCATTGCATCTGCAATTTCATTTACTGCCGGTGGCCTGATTCCATTTGTTGGAGCTTTTGCACCAACTATCGGTGCCAAATTTTGGTCGATCGTTGTATTCACCTTAGGTGGGCTGCTGATTACTGGAGTGGTGAGTGCGCGACTTGCCGGTGCTCGGATTTTTACTCCAACGGTACGAGTCATGCTCGGGGGAAGCCTAGGCATGCTCATCACAGCTGGAATTGGAAAGATTGCCAATATTTCTGGTCTTTAATTTCACATAATTTAAGGCGACACATTCCGACCTTCTTGCTACGCTTTGACGGTAAGTAGTACGGGCCAAGGATGTCCCATCATTATTTCGGACTATCCGTAGGAGTGTTCATGGCCCTCGCAAATAATTATCCGCAGGCTCAAGGGCTTTATAACCCTGCAGATGAACATGATGCATGTGGTGTTGCAATGGTTGCCACACTCAACAAAATCGCAACACATGAGATAGTTTCTAAAGCACTTACCGCTCTTCGTAACATGGAGCATCGCGGTGCATCTGGAGCTGAGCCAGATAGTGGAGATGGTGCCGGAATTCTCATCCGAATCCCGGATAAATACTTTCAAGAAGTAAGTGAATTTAAACTTCCACCTGTCGGTACTTATGCCACAGGCATCGCATTTGTTGCAAAGGGATCCAGTTTTAAAGATGAAATAAAAAAGATAGCCGATGAAGAGGGAGTTGAGGTCTTAGGGTGGCGAGAAGTCCCTATCGATCCGAAGTCGTTGGGAAAAACTGCCCTTTCGGTAATGCCGGAGTTTCACCAGTTATTCATTTCTGGAAAAAACAATGAGAGCGGAATTATCCTCGATCGCATAGCGTTTTGCTTACGAAAAAGAGTAGAACATTCATTAGAGGTGTACTTCCCATCTCTTTCTTCTCAGACAATTGTCTACAAGGGCATGCTTACAACTGGTCAGTTAGAAGAGTTTTTTCCAGAGCTTTCAGATGAACGGGTTGTCTCTCCACTTGCCTTGGTTCACTCTCGCTTTTCAACTAATACTTTTCCTTCTTGGCCACTTGCTCACCCTTATCGATTTATTGCCCACAATGGTGAGATAAATACTGTTAAAGGAAATAGAAATTGGATGCGTGCACGAGAGTCACTGCTTGAAAGTGATCTCATTCCAGGTGACTTAAAAAGATTGTTTCCAATTGTTCAGATGGATGGTTCTGACTCGGCATCATTTGATGAAGTCTTAGAACTTCTATGTTTGGGAGGTCGCTCACTAGCACACGCAGTTTTGATGATGATTCCTGAAGCTTGGGAGAACCATGCATCGATGCCAAAGAATCGTCGTGATTTTTATGCCTTCCATGCATCTTTGATGGAGCCATGGGATGGACCTGCATGTGTAACTTTTACAGATGGACATCAAGTAGGAGCAGTTCTAGATCGCAATGGACTACGACCATCTCGTTATTGGGTTACAAAAGATGGTCTTGTCGTTCTTGCCTCTGAAGTTGGAGTACTTGATATTCCTGCAGAGAACATAGAACGAAAAGGCCGCTTGCAACCTGGAAAAATGTTTTTAGTTGATATTGAACAAGGACGCATCATTGAAGATGGTGAAATTAAAGATGGATTGGCAAATGCTGCACCGTACGGAAAATGGCTAGAGGATGGAATGGTTAAGCTCAGCGAGCTCCCATCAAGAGAGCACATTGTTTATCCTCACTCTTCAGTTGTTCGTCGGCAACGTGCATTTGGATACACAGAAGAAGATCTACGCATTCTCATTACTCCGATGGCAAAAAATGGCATGGAGCCGCTGGGTTCAATGGGAACGGATACACCAATTGCTGCTCTTTCAGAGAAGCCTCGATTGATTTTTGATTACTTCTCACAGCTATTTGCTCAAGTAACTAATCCACCTCTAGATGCGATTCGTGAAGAGTTAGTTACAAGTTTGGGAACTTCTATGGGGCCAGAACACAATCTGCTTGATCCTGGCCCAGAAAGTTGTCGTCAAGTTTCACTTGCATTCCCTGTTATCGATAATGATGAGCTGGCTAAGATTATTAATATCAATGCAGATGATGATTTTCCCGAACTTAGCGCACATGTAATCCGTGGTTTATTTAATGTCTCTAAAGGTGGTGCCGGCCTTCGCGAGCGACTTGATGAGATTAAGCGTGAGGTTACACAGGCTATAAACGATGGGGCACACATCATTGTCTTGTCAGATCGTGATGGAGATGCAGAGGATGCTTCTATTCCATCACTTTTGTTAACTGCTGCGGTCCACCATCATTTGATTCGAGAAAAAACTCGCACGACTGTTGGATTAGTTGTTGAGGCAGGTGATGTGCGAGAGGTCCATCATGTTGCACTTTTGATTGGTTATGGAGCAGCGTGCGTTAATCCCTATCTTGCTATGGAGTCAGCCGAAGATTTAGTGCTTCAAGGAGTCATCACCGGCATAACACCTGAAAAAGCTGTAAAGAATCTCATAAAAAGCTTGGGCAAAGGCGTGCTAAAAGTTATGTCAAAGATGGGTATCAGCACAATCGCCTCCTATACGGGAGCACAAGTCTTTGAAGCAATTGGTTTGTCACAAGAAATCGTGGATGAGTATTTTGTAGGAACAACTTCACGCTTAGGGGGAGTATCTCTAGATGTGATTGCAGAAGAGACCATCGCTCGACATCACATTGCTTATCCACCAGGTGGAGAGATTCCAGGAACTAAGCGACTTCCAATCGGCGGTGAATATCAATGGCGCCGTGAAGGTGAACCACATTTATTTGATCCAGAGACAGTTTTTACTCTGCAGCACTCAACTAGAAATAAGCGATACGACATCTTCAAGAGATATACCGATCGCGTTAATGAGCGAAGTTCCCGTCTGATGACTTTGCGCGGATTATTTGAGTTCAAAGCGAGTTCAAATAGCGCAATTTCAATTGATGATGTTGAGCCAGCAAGTGAAATCATTAAAAGGTTCTCAACAGGTGCGATGTCTTATGGATCGATTTCGGCCGAGGCGCACGAGACTTTAGCAATAGCGATGAACCGCATTGGTGGAAAATCAAATACTGGTGAAGGCGGCGAAGAGATCGAGCGATATACGCCAATGGCTAATGGCGATTCCAAGCGATCTGCAATCAAGCAAGTTGCATCTGGTCGCTTTGGTGTAAATAGCAATTACCTGGTCAACAGTGATGATATTCAAATCAAAATCTCTCAGGGCGCAAAGCCAGGTGAGGGTGGACAACTCCCGGGATACAAGGTTTATCCATGGATTGCAAAGGCTCGTTACTCAACACCAGGAGTTGGTCTTATTTCTCCACCGCCTCACCATGACATCTATTCGATTGAAGATTTAGCACAGCTAATTCATGATCTAAAGAATGCAAACAAAAATGCACGAGTTCACGTAAAACTTGTAGCAGAGGTCGGAGTAGGCACTGTTGCTGCTGGTGTATCAAAAGCTCATGCCGACGTTGTTTTAATTTCTGGGCATGACGGTGGTACAGGTGCCTCGCCTTTAACTTCCCTTAAGCATGCTGGAGCTCCATGGGAGCTTGGATTAGCAGAAACACAACAAACACTTTTACTCAATGGGTTGCGTGATCGTATAGTTGTTCAGGCCGATGGTCAGTTAAAGACTGGACGAGATGTTGTTATCGCCGCACTGCTTGGTGCTGAAGAGTATGGTTTTGCGACAGCGCCACTAGTTGTTTCTGGATGCATCATGATGCGCGTATGTCATTTAGATACATGCCCAGTTGGCGTTGCCACACAAAATCCTGAATTGCGCAAAAACTTTAGTGGTAAGCCTGAGTTTGTTGAAACATTCTTTGAATACATTGCAGAGGAAGTTCGAGAGATTTTGGCCCAACTTGGATTTAAGACTATGCAAGAAGCAATCGGTCATGTTGAGTATCTTGATACTCGCAAAGCCATCGATCACTGGAAGGCCTCAGGATTAGATCTTGCTCCGTTACTCGTTCGTCCAGATGTGGTCAGTCCATTACACAATACGATCAAGCAAGATCACGGACTTGATAAGGCTTTAGATAATCAACTCATATCTTTGGCTTCACCTGCACTAGAAAAAGGTGAAAGTGTAAAAATTGATCTACCAGTTCGAAATGTAAATCGTACTGTTGGCACAATGCTTGGAGCAGAAGTTACCCGCAGATATGGAGTTGAGGGATTACCTTCTGGCACCATCGATGTTGTATTACATGGCTCTGCTGGTCAGTCACTTGGTGCATTCATCCCAAGTGGCCTTTCCATTCGGCTTTACGGCGACTCAAATGACTATGTTGGAAAAGGAATTTCTGGTGGTCGTGTTGTCGTTCGTCCAGATGAGAAGGCCAGTTTTAAATCACAGAACAATGTCATTGCTGGAAATGTGATCGGTTACGGTGCAACATCCGGCGAGATTTTCATCCGCGGAGTTGTTGGTGAGCGATTCTGTGTTCGAAACTCCGGCGCTCTAGCAATCGTCGAAGGAATTGGAGATCACGGTTGTGAGTACATGACTGGCGGCACAGTCATAGTCTTAGGACAGACAGGTCGAAACTTTGCTGCAGGAATGTCAGGTGGACGTGCATTTGTTCTAGATCTAGAAAGAGCTAATGTGAATTCAGAGATGGTAGATATTCTTGCCGTCCCTGCGGATCAGATATTGATTCTTAAAGAGAATATTTCAACGTTCCATGCAGAGACTGGCTCAGAGATCGCTTCCGAATTGTTAAAGAATTGGGAGAAGAGCCTTGCACGTATTTCACTTGTAATGCCTCGTGACTATGCTCGAGTAATAGCGGCAATGGAGAGAGCAGAGCGAGAAGGTTTGCCAGTTGATGAACTAGTAATGGAGGTAGCAGCTAATGGCTGATCCAAAGGGTTTTATGACAACTGCGCGCGAAGTTCCAAAGCGCCGTCCAGTCGATGTTCGAATTCAAGATTGGCGTGAAGTATACGAACCACAAAGTTTTGAGCATTTACAAAAGCAAGCAGGTCGATGCATGGACTGTGGCATTCCTTTCTGTCACAACGGTTGCCCGCTAGGGAATTTAATTCCAGAGTGGAATGATTTGATTTATCGGGGAGATAAAGAAGAGGCGATTAACCGTCTGCATGCTACAAATAATTTTCCGGAGTTCACAGGACGTTTATGTCCAGCGCCTTGTGAGACTGCATGCGTGGTAGCAATTAATCGCGACGCAGTAACGATTAAACAGATAGAACTTCGAACAATTGAAGAAGCATTCGACATGGATAATGTGAAGCCAATGCCTCCTGACCGCTTAACGGGTAAGACGGTTGCAGTAATTGGATCAGGACCTGCAGGTCTTGCAGCTGCCCAGCAGTTAACTAGGGCGGGACATACTGTTGCGGTCTATGAGCGCGCCGACAAAATTGGTGGACTTTTACGTTATGGAATTCCTGAGTTTAAAATGGAGAAACATATTCTCGATCGAAGATTAGAACAGATGGAGAAGGAAGGTACACGTTTTCGTTCTGGCGTAGATGTCGGAATTGAATTAACAGGATCAGATCTACGTAGAAAATATGATGCTGTGGTACTTGCAGTAGGCGCAACACAATGGCGAGATCTCAACATTAAGGGCCGAGAGCTCAAGGGTGTTTATCAAGCAATGGAGTTTTTACCGTGGGGAAATAAACAAGCCTTAGGTGAAGTTGAAGAGCCATTTATAAATGTTGCAGGAAAACATGTTGTCATTCTTGGCGGAGGTGACACTGGTGCTGACTGTCTTGGAACTTCTATACGACAAGGTGCGGCTTCAGTTACGCAGTTAGAGATTATGCCAAGACCAACAGATGAGCGTCCAGCTTCGCAGCCTTGGCCTACTTATCCAATGATTTATCGCGTATCGAGTGCACATGAAGAGCAGGACAATCGCCTCTTTGCAGTTAGCACTGAAGAGTTTCTCGGAGACTCAGAGGGAAATTTGCGTGCAATTAAGATTGTAGAAACTGAATTTGTTAATGGAAAATTTGAGGCAAAGCCAAGCAGTGAGAAAGAAATCAAAGCTGACTTTGTCTTTATGGCTATGGGATTTACAGGGCCGGAGAAATCTTCATTGATTAATCAGTTAGAAGTAGGGATCGATGAACGTGGAAACATAAAACGAGATTCAAATTTTCAGACCACTGAAGAAGGCATCTTTGTTGCAGGAGATGCCGGGCGAGGTCAATCCTTAATCGTTTGGGCTATCGCTGAAGGGCGAAGCGCTGCGGCGGCTGTTGACACCTATTTGACTGGAGGAACTCAACTTCCATCACCGATAGAGCCAACTTCTAAACCTCTGATGGTCTAACGTAACGTCCATGCGTAGAGCAAAAATCGTTTGCACCATGGGTCCTGCAGTAGATACCGCCGAAAAAGTAAAAGCACTCATTCATGCTGGAATGAATATGGCTCGCTTAAATCTTTCACATGGCTCACACACCGATCATCAATCGCGTTTAGATCTTGTTAGAGCAGGGGCAAAAGAGGCCGGCGTTCCAGTGGCAGTGCTCATTGATTTGCAGGGCCCTAAGATTCGTCTCTCCACCTGGAATTCCTGGCTCAACGAATGCAATGCGTGTACACCGCGTTGGTGATGCAGTTGGTGGTGTTGTTCCCGCGTATCAATAATTCTCGTTTTCCAAACCAATCCTGTTTACAGATAGACTAGATGACTAAAGCAAGGCCTCGGTACTCCAACGGTAGAGAGGGCAGTCTCAAACACTGCATAGTGTCGGTTCGAATCCGACTCGGGGCACGTTAGTTATTTGGACTTCTTGATACATGTGCGTCAAGAAATCGCCAGAAAGGATTAGTCAAAGATGAGCGTTCGTATTCTGGTTGCCGAAGATGAAGCGATCATTCGAATGGACTTGATCGAGATGCTTCAGGGTGCTGGTTATGAAGTTGTGGCGGCTGCAACGAACGGGCAAGAAGCAATTGATTTAGCTGTTGAGCACAAACCAGATCTTGCCATTTTAGATGTAAAAATGCCGGTCCTAGATGGTATTTCTGCAGCTTCTAAAATTATTGAGATTGCCCCTGTCCTTATGCTCACTGCTTTCTCGCAAAAAGAGTTAGTTGAGCGGGCGCGTGATGCCGGAGTAATGGCATATGTGGTTAAGCCATTTACGATCGGTGACTTAATGCCCGCAATTGAAATTGCAATGAGTAGACATAATCAGATGAAAACCTTGGCAACAGAGGTTGCAGATCTTCATGATCGGTTAGAGACCCGTAAAATCATTGACAAAGCAAAGGGCATTTTGATGTCCGCCCTTGGCTTGAGCGAGCCGGAAGCGTTCTCATGGATACAAAAAGCAGCGATGGATAGACGCCTGACCATGAAAGAAGTCGCTCTGGCGGTAATCGACCCTAAGCAAGCCGAACAGTTTCTTTCTTAGCCCCCCCCGAGTAAGGAAATCCCCATGTGATCCCCGATTTTTGAGGGGATTAGCACAGATCTACGCTGCTATTGAGCGCAATTGAGTATTCACTAATCGGTACTGGCTAGTACACTTCGGTGATCCTTTTTGAAGGTCATCTAGATACCTTTTATAAAGGAACTTACTAAAGGAGAAAACATGCAGAAATTCAATAAGGCAGCCATCGTGGTTGCTACTGCAGTAGCAGGCTTAGTACTTGCTGGTTGCGGTGGAGGAGGAACAGCTTCTGGTCCTCTAAAAATTGGTTCATTGTTGCCTGAGACAGGCAGCCTTGCATTCCTTGGACCCCCAGAGTTTGCAGGAGTTGATTTAGCTGTTGCTGATATCAACGCAGCAGGTGGAGTACTTGGAGAAAATATTGAGCACATCCGTGGCGACTCAGGAGATACAAGTACTGATATCGCGCAACAGACAACTGACTCACATATTTCAGCAGGTGTAAGTGCAATTGTTGGTGCAGCATCATCTGGAGTTTCATTGACTGTAATCGACAAGATTGCAGGAGCTGGAATTGTCCACTTCTCACCAGCTAACACTTCACCAGTTTTGACAAGCTATGCCGATGACGGTTACTACTTCCGCTCTGCTCCATCAGATACTTACCAGGGAGCAGTTCTTGGTCAGTTGATGGCAAAAGATGGCCACAAGAACGTCGTCATCCTAAACTTGGATGATGCATACGGTAACGGTCTTGCCAAGTACGCAATGGCTGCATTTACTGGAACATCAACAAACATTGTTTACAACCCGACTGCAGCTGAGTTCTCAGCAGATGTTGCAAAGGCAAAGGCTGCAAAGCCAGATGCGATTGCAATCATCGGCTTTGATGAGACAGTAAAGGTCTTAACTGAACTTATTAAGCAGGGTATTGGGCCAAACAAGCTTCCTACATACCTAGTAGATGGAAACTATTCCCAGACTGCATACAAGGATCTTCCTGCAGGAATCATGAAGGGCGTTAAGGCAACAACACCTGGTGTTAAGCCAGATGCAGCCCTACAGGATCGTTTCCTATCAATAGATCCAACGCTTACTGATTTCACATACTCTGCAGAGTCATACGATGCAGTAGTTTTGATCGCACTTGCAGCAGAGCAGGGTGGAGCAACAGATGGTAAGACCATCCGCGACAACCTACAGTCGGTTTCAAGGGATGGCACAAAGTGCACAACCTTTGCTGATTGCAAGGCTCTCATCGCAGAAGGAACAGACATTGACTATGACGGTGTATCTGGTCCAATTGAGTTCGATCAGAATGGCGATCCTTCAATCGCAACAATGGGTGTGTACTTATACACAGCCAATGATAAGGCTGATGCAGTTCTTGAAGAGTTCATCACTGGTGATGTACCAGCAGGTGAATAATCAGCTAAATAAGTAGTAAGAATGGCCCGCCGGTTATCCGGCGGGCCATTCTTATGTTTGAATAATAAAAGTCAGCTACTTCTTTGCTAGGGTCCCTAGATACAGCTCAATCACTTTAGGATCTGTCGAAAGCGACTTACCGGTACCTTCGTAGGCATTCTTGCCCTGATCTAGAACATATCCTCGATCAACAATCTGCAAACATCTGCGTGCATTCTGCTCAACCATGATCACTGTAACGCCAATCTTGTTGATTTCACGCACACGTACAAAAACTTCGTCCTGCAAAGCAGGGGAGAGACCAGCACTTGGTTCGTCAAGCAGCAGCACAGATGGATTCATCATCAATGCCCTTCCCATCGCCACCATTTGGCGCTCTCCGCCAGACAAAGATCCAGCACGCTGCTTACGGCGAGTACCAAGGGTTGGAAAAAGTTCAGTGACAAATTCAAAGCGTTCAGAGAACTGACGTGGAGATTGGAATGCACCCATCTGCAAGTTTTCTTCAATCGTTAGAGAGGGAAAGACGTTATTACTCTGTGGGACAAAACCAATACCCATTGCAACCAATTGGTCGGCTCTCATATTCGTAATCTCTTGTCCAGATAAGGTGATATTGCCTTCGCGTACCTTTACAAGACCGAATAGGGCTTTGAGCAACGTTGACTTACCAGCTCCATTGGGTCCGATGATTCCTACAAGCTCACCCTTATTTGCATATAGGTTACAACCATTGAGAATGTTGATTCCAGGAAGATAGCCGGCAACTAAATCCTTTGCCGAAACTAGCGGGGCGTTAGTCATCGATTCCATGGCTTAGGCTCCCTCACTCGTTAAGTCGGTGTCGTGATGAGCACCTAAGTAGGCTTCAATCACCTGATTATTTCCCATAACAGTTGCAGGAGTTCCTTCGGCGATAATTTCCCCCTGTGCCATAACAATTACCCAGTCACTAATCTCATGAACCATGTCCATGTCATGCTCAACGAAGAGAACCGTTTTTCCTTCATTACGCAGCTCTTTTATGTGTTCCAATAGAGATTGCTTGAGTGCAGGGTTTACGCCAGCCATTGGTTCATCAAGCATTACCATCTCTGGCTCCACCATTAATGCCCGAGCCATCTCCAAAAGTTTTCTCTGTCCGCCAGATAAAGCGGCGGCAAAATCATCTTGCTTTTCAATCAACTTGAAGTTTTTAAGAATTGATGTTGCCTTCACACGTATCGCAGCCTCTTGAGAACGCCAGATCCAAGGGAAAACTGAGCGCAGCACAGATTCACCCTTTTGCGCTCTGGCACCAAGTAACATGTTTTCCATAACTGTTAACCGGTAGAGAGCTTTAGTTAATTGAAAAGTTCTCACCATTCCAAGGCGCGCAACTTTGTAGGGCGGGACGCCGTTGAGTGCCATTCCATTAAAACTCCATGTACCAGAGTTCGGTGAGTCATAACCAGTTAGTAGATTAAAGAAAGTAGTTTTGCCCGCACCGTTTGGGCCAATAAGTGCCGTGATAGATCCACGTTGAATCTCAACATGGTTAACATTGACAGCCGTTAAACCACCAAACTGGCGCGTTATTTTATCTGCAATCAATATTGGATCTGGTTTTGATGATCCAGGTATCTGGGATGTAGTTAAGGCAAAGTCTGCCCCGGAGTTACGCTTTTGCATCGAGTGCCAACTCCTTTTTATCACCAAAGATTCCTTGTGGCCTAAAGATCATGAGCAACATCAAGCCAAGGCCCATAAGCATGAATCTGATCTGGCCAACTTGATTAACTCCAATGAGCCAATCAGGAATTACATCCGATGTCACACCCTCTCGAAGCACTTGCTCAATAAATACAATCAAGAACCAGAAAATCATTGCACCGATAATGGGAGCAAAAACTCGTGCGGCCCCACCTAAAATCAAAACCGTATAGGCAAAGAACGTCAGCGCTGTTCCATAGTTATCAGGTTGGACTGATTGCCGTGACAGTGCATAGACAAAACCAGCAATAGATCCAATAACGCCACCAATGATTAACGACTGCATTTTGTAGAGATAAACGTTCTTGCCTAGCGAGCGAACAGCATCTTCATCCTCACGGATTGCGCGCATAACGCGGCCCCATGGAGAGTTAACCATGACCCACATGACAAAAGTAATGAGCGCTACGAGTATCCAACCAGTAATGACCACCCATAGATCATTTCCACTAAATCGGAGAATAGGAGTTGTAAGCCCTTGCTTGAATGGATTGAGGTCGAAGAATTCACTAGCGAACTTTCCCGTAATTCCATCAGAACCACCTAAGAAGTCACGAAAAGTGGCTGATCGAGCGATTTGGCGAACGATTTCGGCCGCTGCAATAGTGACAATGGCTAGATAATCTGCACGAAGTCTCAGGGTTGGAAGACCTAATAGAAGAGCAAAGATAATAGAGTTGAAAATTCCAATCAAGAAAGCGACCCAAAGTGAGATATTAAATGAAATCACTGGGACAGCAACACTGTAAGCACCAATTGCTAGAAAGCCTGCTTGACCAAAGTTAAGCAACCCCGTGTAACCAAAGTGCATGTTCAAACCAATAGCAGCTAGTGCAAAGATAATCGCGTTGACTCCAAGAGTTGCACTTAAGGTTTGTTGAATAATAAAGAGAAAGTCCATTTACCCGATCCTCTCCTTCCGGCCTAAAATGCCTTGTGGGCGAACAATCAGAATCAAAATGAGAACGACTAAGGCTCCGACGTACTTTAACTCTGTCGGAATAAATAGCGTTGAAAGCTGAACAAAGAGCCCAATGATTAATGAACCAACAAGTGCGCCGTTTGCTGTGCCTAGCCCACCTAATGTGACGGCAGCAAATATAAGCAGCAGCATGTCTTGACCCATAAGAAAACTGACTCCTTGATTGAGCGTCACGATTACTCCCGCATAACCAGCCAAAGCCGCTCCTAATATCCAAACTGCTTGAATTACTTTTTGAACATCGATTCCGGAAGCCGATGCTAAGGCTGGATTATCTGCTACGGCTCGACTTGCCTTGCCCATACGGGTACGAAGAAGCCACAGAGTTGCAAAGACAATGAATCCGATTCCAATTGCAGTTGTAAGAATTGATTTTGGTGTGATGTTTACCAATCCAAGCTCTAAGCCCGCTTGGCCTGCGTACTGTGGAAGTTGCCTTGTATCTCCACCGAAAAGGAAAAGGAAGAAGTAACGCAAAAAGATTGCAAAGCCAATGGAGACAACGAGCATGGCGATTAAACCAGTGCCGCGCTTGCGAAGAGGTTTCCAAAGGTATCTATCTTGCAAGAATCCTGAGATGAATGCACTGAGCACGACCGCTATCGGCGCCGCCGCAATCACTGGCAGTTTTACTATTGCACTTAAGTAATAGGTGAGGAGACCGGCAAAAGTTAAGATCTCACCATGGGCAAAATTTGTTAACCCCGTTGTTCCAAAAATGAGGTTAAGCCCGAGTGCGGCTAAAGCGATGATGAGACCCAAAATTAATCCATCAACTGTCAACTGAACTGAACGCTCTAGCAAGGTAGCTTTTTTAACACCGGGTCCGATAGGAAAGAGAAGTCGCAGCTCTACTCCAGGCATAAATACATTTGCCTTAACAGTTGCCTTTGTTGGATCTGTTAGCGCCTGTCCTTCAGGTAGATCACCTTCATTGATCGTTGCGCTGTATGTGCCCTTTGTTGGAATAAGTACTTCCCATGCACCAAGAGCGTCCGTTATTACTTCAGCGTTAAAACCATCTGGACCTGCGATCGAAATACCGACTCCTTCAAGAGGTTGTTCGGTTGAACCGGTAACAATACCGTAGAGTTTTGTTGGAGTTTCGGCTGCGTGCGCAGGTGTGGCAATTAAAGATATCCCTGCTGTCGCACTTAACATGGCGATAGAGGAAAGAATCAAACGGGCGCTGATCTTTTTAATTGCAAAATTCAAGTCGCGCTCCAAATCTGTTATCAGTGCAATGTGATGCGGATGCATCAGGCTTTTAATTGAGCCTAGGCGGATAACCTTAACTAACGTACCTAGACCTCGGCAAGGATCAGGCAGGTGATGCGAGCCGTGCAGGTTCTTTCCCCAGCCTCATTTGTTATAACAATTTCATAGGAGCATAGGGTTTTACCAAGTGAAATCGGTGTTGCAACTGCCGTAACAAGGCCAGATCGAGCCGGACGGTGATGAGTGGCATTGATGTCAACGCCGACTACTCGGCGATTAGCTCCGGCATGAATCTGCGCACCGATCGATCCAAGAGATTCCGCCAATACGACGCTTGCTCCGCCATGGAGTAGTCCAGCCGGCTGAGTGTTTCCTTCCACCGGCATAGTTGCAACAAGGCGCTGCGCCGAGGCTTCAATAATCTCAATACCCATTTTCGTACCAAGATCGCCATTGCCATGTTCTTTAATTATTGCAAGTAAATCTTGTTGCGTCATGAGCCAATCATAACTTGTTATCTAGGATTGGTGCCATGCCTGGCAAAAGTGAGATTAATAAGAAGGTTCTTTTAATTGATGGACACTCCATGGCCTATCGAGCATTTTTCGCCTTGCCTGCTGAAAATTTCACTACAGCCACCGGTCAGCACACAAACGCCATTTATGGCTTTGCAACGATGTTGCTTTCCTTGCTTAGCTCTGAGAAGCCAACACATGTGGCAGTTGCATTCGATGTTTCTCGCACGACATTTCGGTCAGAAATCTATCCTGAGTACAAAGCCAATCGGGCGAAAACACCCGATGAGTTTCGATCCCAGATGTCCTACCTACATGAGCTAGTGAGTGCATTTGGAATCACAACTTTTGAAGTCGAAGGCTTTGAAGCAGATGACATCATTGCAACTATAACCAAGCAGGCAGAGCGCGAGAATGCGGAAGTATTTATCTGTACGGGTGATCGGGATTCTTTTCAGTTGGTTAATGAAAAGACGACAGTGCTCTATCCAAAGCGCGGTGTCAGCGACTTAACGCGCATGACTCCGGAGGCGGTGCATGAAAAATATGGAATGAGTCCTGAGCAATATCCAGATTTTGCTGCACTTCGCGGAGATCCAAGCGATAACTTGCCTTCTGTTCCTGGTGTTGGAGAAAAGACAGCTGCTAAGTGGATTGTTGAGTATGGCTCTCTTCATGAATTAATTGCCAACATAGATAAGTTAGGTGGCAAGGTAGGTCAGTCGTTTCGCGATTCAATAAATGATGTAATCCGAAACCGTGAGTTAACACAGTTGGTTGCAAATGTTCCCTTGGAGTTAAGTATTGATGCTCTGGCATGGAACGGTGTTGATGAGAATAAAACTAATCCACTTTTTGAAAAATTAGAGTTCAAGACCCTAAAAGATCGTATGAAGCCAATCCTACTTAAAGAGAGTACAAAGACCGCCGAGCCTGAGTTTGAATTATTTGCAACAGAGATCGCAGAAGGTGTACTTACACCCGAAGAGGCGTCGGCAAAGATTGCACAACACTCAGGTGAAATCGCTATTGCCTTTCAATTAGTAGACCAGACGCTACACCGTTATGCCATTGCATTGTCGGCAAATGATGTTTTCTTGGTTCACTCATCAACGATGGGGGATTGGGCAACAGATACAAATGTGTTAAAGATTGCTCATGATGCAAAGTCGCTAGCTCGAATTAACGGGTTAACTGGGATTAGCTTTGATACGTCTTTGGCTGCATACCTTGTTAATCCAGGGGTACGAAGTCAAGATCTTAAAGACATTCAAGAACGATGGGGAGATGGCTCAGCGATTAATCAAGCAACCGTTGAACAAGAGCTTTTGACATCTGCTCGTGCGGTCTTTACTTTGCGGGATTCATTAACTCGCGAATTAAAAGAGCGCAACCTTTGGGATCTTTTTATAACTATGGAGTTGCCTGTTGCCGAACTTCTCGCACGTATGGAGTCCATAGGAATAGCGGTCAATAAGAAGGGTTTAGACGAGCTTGCCACCTTCTTTGAAGGTGAAGTAAAACGTGAAACTCAGGCAGCGCATGAGGCTGTTGGACACGAGTTCAATGTTGCTTCTCCGAAGCAGTTACAGGTTGTTTTATTTGATGAACTTGGATTACCTAAGACTAAAAAGATCAAGACCGGTTATACAACAGATGCCGAAAGCCTTGATTGGCTCCATCAAAAAAGTGGACACCCTGTTCTTACATCATTGCTTCGAATTCGTGAAACTAAGAAGCTAGGCACAACGGTTGAGGGACTGATAGCTGAAATTGCAAAAGATGGTCGCATCCATACGCATTTCCAGCAGACCGTTGCTGCGACGGGTCGCTTGTCATCAACCGGGCCTAACTTGCAAAACATTCCGGTGCGCACCGAAGAAGGGCGAAAAATTCGAGATTGCTTCACAGTAGGTAAGGGTTATGTTGGTCTACTCACAGCCGATTACAGTCAGATTGAAATGCGCATCATGGCTCATTTATCCCATGATGAAAGATTGTTAGCTGCATTTACTTCAGGTGAAGATCTACATGCAACAGTTGCTGGACTCGTCTTCGGTGTTAAACAATCTGAAGTAGACCCAGAAATGCGTCGACAAATGAAGGCGATGTCATATGGACTTGCTTACGGCCTCTCTTCATATGGTTTAGCTATTCAGTTAGATATCTCACCACCTGCCGCCCAACAGTTAATGGATACATATTTTGAACGCTTCGGCGGTATCCGTGGATACCTTAAGACTGTTGTTGAAGATGCCCGCAAGGTTGGTTATACCGAAACCATTATGGGACGTCGCAGATATCTGCCGGACTTAATGCATGACAATCGTCAGCGCCGTGAGGTCGCAGAACGTATGGCACTTAATGCACCAATTCAAGGCTCTGCCGCAGACATAATTAAATTAGCAATGCTCAACGTTCAAAAAGCAATTGAAAAAGAGAATCTGCAATCACGATTGTTGTTGCAGATTCACGATGAATTGATTCTGGAAGTTGTTGCAGGTGAAGAGGAAAAGATCAGTGATTTGGTAAGGCGAGAAATGGGTGCTGCATACCCTCTCAAAGCGCCATTAGATGTCAATGCTGGCTTGGGTCTTACCTGGCACGAGGCCGCGCACTAACTACTTAACCTCGTTTGATATATCTTTGATTGCGCGCAAATCTTCCTCTTCAGTCGGAACGTCGTTGGCAGTACTCAATCTGCCTTTACCGACAGTCAAAATAATGAACCCAAAGAAAATCATAATTGGCAACATTGCTAAACCAACACGTGGTGAGAACTCTTCAGAGACCACACCGCCAACTGCAGCGCCAACTGCCATGAAGGATCCTTCAACACTCCAAATCCAACCAAGTGATGCAGTTTGAGAGCCTTGAGGACGTACCGCTTCAAGAACTTCAAAGTAAAAAACCTGCACCGCTCCGCCAAAAAATCCGATAATTGCACCAACTAATGCCATCGTCCAATCAGGGTTTGTAAACGTGATAGGGATACAAGCTAAAAACCATACCAAGTAGGTGTTTCTCAAAGCAGGTAGCGGAGCCAAATTCTTAGAAACTAGTCCGCCGAGTAGGCCACCAATGATTGTTGCTAAACCAAAGGCGGCAAAGATCCAAGCAACTCTATGTTGGACACCTTCCTGAGTTGCAAAAGCAGGTACAGCAACATCAAAAACACCCCAACCAAAACCAAGAAAGCAGCCTTCAAACATTAGTAATTGAATCGCTCGATCTCTCCACAGACCCTTCTGACCTTTTGCCTTCTTTTCTGGAATCCAATCACGTGAAGCGGGAGTGAGAGAAAGTGCAATTCCGCCTATCAACATCAAGGCTGCCACAGTGGCTAATGCAATTCCTGGCCTAGATGAGAGAGAAAGCGCAGTGATAACAACAGGTCCAATTACAGTAGTTGTACTCATCATTGAAGAGTCAAATGCATAAGCAGTTCTCAAATAAGAATCAGGAACAATGTCTTTCCACAACGGGCGAACAGAGAGATTGATGGGTGGTGCTGTAATTCCTAAGATGAAAGCGGTAATTAAAATAGATTGACGGGTTTCCATTGTGTTGAGCAAGACAATAAGAAGTGAATACATTGGGACAAGAATGCGGATGGGCCACTTTTGACCAAAGCGATCCATCACCGATCCACGAAGACCTGCGGTGAGTGCTCCCGCAAGTGAGTTCAATCCAATTGCAAAACCAGCTGCTGCAATAGAGCCGGTCTCTTGTTCAGTCTTGAAAAATATGCCTAAACCGATCATGCCGTAGGCCAAACGCGCTGGAAAGGCGCTGATACCGAGCCGAATCACCTGGGGGAAAGCCATGAGCTCTCTATATCTATTCATAACGTAATTCAGTGTAGTGATTACGCTCAAAAAAGTATCTGGATTTGCCCTTATGAGCGCGCAAACCTTACCCTTGCCCTCCAACCGCGAAAGCGGAAACTACTACTTTCTATCCCTACGGAGCTCACTTGACCACGCAAATCGCAGTAAACGATATTGGATCAGCAGAAGATTTTCTTGCCGCAATCGAAGGCACAATTAGAAATTTTAATGACGGCGACTTAGTTTCAGGAGCAGTTGTCCAAGTAGGACGAGATGAAGTACTTGTAGACATTGGTTACAAGACCGAGGGTGTAATTCCAGCCCGTGAACTTTCAATTCGCCATGATGCAGATCCAAATTCAATCGTTAAAGTCGGTGAAATTATCGAAGCTCTTGTTCTTCAAAAAGAAGACAAAGAGGGTCGCCTCATACTTTCTAAGAAGCGCGCACAGTATGAACGCGCATGGGGAGATATTGAAGGCAAGAAAGAGCGTGACGAAGTTGTCATCGGAACAGTTATTGAAGTTGTTAAAGGCGGCTTAATCGTTGACATTGGTCTTCGTGGATTCTTACCGGCATCACTAGTAGAAATGCGTCGTGTACGTGATTTAACCCCGTACATCGGCAAGCAAGTTGAAGCACGAATTATTGAACTTGATAAGAATCGTAATAACGTTGTTCTCTCTCGCCGTGCATTCTTAGAGCAGACTCAATCTGAATCACGCACAACGTTCCTTAATCAACTTGAAAAGGGTCAAGTTCGCTCAGGTGTTATCTCATCTATCGTGAACTTCGGTGCTTTTGTTGATCTTGGTGGAGTTGACGGTCTCGTACACGTTTCAGAGCTTTCTTGGAAACACATCGATCACCCAGGTGAAGTTGTAGAAGTTGGCGATGAGGTAACTGTTGAGGTTCTAGAAGTTGATTTCGAACGTGAACGTGTTTCACTTTCGCTAAAGGCAACTCAAGAAGATCCATGGCAAGCATTTGCTCGCACACATACAATTAATCAGGTTGTCCCTGGTGTTGTAACAAAGCTTGTTCCATTCGGCGCGTTTATTCGTGTGCATGAAGGAATCGAAGGTCTTGTTCATATTTCAGAGTTAGCAGAACGCCATGTTGAAATTCCAGAGCAAGTTGTTCAAGTTGATGATGAACTATTCGTAAAGATCATAGATATTGATTTAGAGCGTCGTCGTATTTCCTTGTCATTGAAGCAAGCCAACGAAGGTCACGAAATTGAAATTGAAGCATTCGATCCATCTCAATATGGAATGTCTGCTCGCTACGATGCTGCTGGTAACTTTATCTATCCAGAAGGCTTTGACGCAGATACTCAAGAGTGGAAGCCGGGATATGAAAGCCAGCGCGAAGAGTGGGAAGGTCAATACTCACTTGCGAAGGAACGCTTCATGGCACACAAAAAGCAGAAAGCCGAAGCAAAAGTTGCTGACGCAGCTGCCACGCCAGAGGAAGCAACCCAAAGCGAATAATTGGTTCGAATGGAAAAGGCCTAGCGATCATGCTGGGCCTTTTTCATTGTCGATCAATAGATGCTAGATCTGCAATCTTTACAAGTAGAAAAGATACGATTAGCACATGCGAGTAATTGCTTTAACTGGCGGAATTGGAAGCGGCAAATCTTTGGCCGCGCAATATTTCGCTGAGCTAGGCGCTTTTGTAATTGATGCCGATCAACTTGCCCGAGAAGCCATTGAGCGCGGATCTAAGGGATTTGATGAAGTAGTAAGTATTTTTGGAGACTCAATTTTACTTAATGGCGAAATAAACCGTAAAGCGTTAGCTGAATCAATTTTCAAAGATCAAGATTTAAAAACAAAACTCGAAGCAATAATTCACCCCTTTGTGAGAAAGAAATTTGAGTTTGCTGTCTCTTCTTTAAAAGATAGTGAAGTACTGGTTTATGAGATTCCATTATTAGTTGAGACAAAATCTCAAGATCGTTTTGATCTAGTTATTACCGTTGAGTCCGAGTATGAAAATAGAGTTGAAAGGTTGCGTTCAAGGGGAATGCAAAAATTAGAGATCGATGCCCGAATGGCGGCGCAGGCCACCCGTCCTGAACGCGAGGAGGTTGCTGATTTTCTGATAGAAAATAACGGAAATGAAGATGAACTTCTGCGCCAAGTTGAAAATATCTGGGATAGCATCAACGAAACTTTGTAAGTAGGCTAGGAAAATGCGCCCGGTATCTGATCTGCAACGTTCAGTTGCTCCATTTCAGGTGATTAGTGACTATGTTCCCGCCGGGGATCAACCAGAGGCTATTAAAGAGATCACTCGCCGAATAGAAGCTGGTGAACAAGATGTCGTACTTCTAGGTGCTACCGGAACTGGAAAATCAGCGACAACTGCTTGGCTGATTGAGAAGTTGCAAAGACCAACGTTAGTGCTGGCACCCAACAAGACATTGGCTGCTCAGTTGGCTAATGAGTTTCGCGAACTCCTTCCAAACAACGCCGTTGAATACTTTGTTTCCTATTATGACTATTACCAACCAGAGGCCTACGTGCCACAGACCGACACTTTCATTGAAAAAGATTCATCAGTCAATGAAGAGGTCGAAAGGTTACGACACTCTGCTACTAACTCACTGTTGACCAGGCGAGATGTGATTGTTGTTGCAACAGTTTCTTGTATTTATGGCCTTGGAACACCGCAGGAGTATGTAGATCGAATGGTTCGCCTTCGCGTTGGCGATGAAATTGAACGAAACTCGCTATTAAGAAAATTTGTTGATGTTCAGTACAAACGAAATGACATGGCCTTTGAACGTGGAACCTTCAGGGTGCGGGGCGACACAATCGAGATTATTCCCATGTATGAAGAGCTAGCCATACGAATTGAGATGTTTGGAGATGAAATTGAGAAGATATCAACACTTCATCCCTTAACCGGTGAGATCATCGCCGATGAGCAAGAGATGTATATTTTTCCGGCAACTCACTATGCAGCTGGACCTGAAACCATGAAGCGCGCAATAGGTGATATTCAAGACGAACTCCAAGTGCAATTGAATCTCCTTGAGAAACAGGGCAAATTGCTAGAGGCTCAGCGACTTCGCATGCGAACAACATTTGATATAGAGATGATGGAACAAATTGGCTTTTGTAGTGGAATCGAAAACTATTCTCGCCATTTAGATGATCGTCCAGCAGGTTCTGCTCCACACTGCTTACTGGACTATTTTCCAGAGGATTTTCTAGTAGTAATCGATGAAAGCCACGTAACTGTTCCGCAATTGGGAGCTATGTTCGAAGGCGATGCATCGAGAAAAAGAACCTTGGTCGAACATGGCTTCAGACTTCCGAGCGCACTAGATAACAGGCCTCTCAAATTTCCCGAATTCATTGAAAGAACAGGACAAAAGCTCTACCTATCTGCAACACCCGGTAAGTATGAATTAGAAAAAGTTAAAAACGATGTGGTTGAACAGGTTATTCGACCAACCGGTTTGGTTGATCCTGCGATTGTAATCAAGCCGATTAAGGGTCAGATTGATGATCTTCTGCTGGAGATCAACATTCGAGCTGCCCGTAATGAACGTGTCTTAGTTACAACTTTAACCAAAAAAATGTCAGAAGATCTCACTGATTATCTTCAAGAGAAGGGCGTAAATGTTCGCTATCTTCATTCGGAAGTAGATACTTTGCGAAGAGTCGAATTACTTCGCGAACTAAGAACAGGTGAATATGATGTCTTGATTGGTATCAACCTGTTACGTGAAGGCTTGGATCTTCCCGAAGTATCTCTTGTCTCTATTCTCGACGCCGATAAAGAAGGCTTCCTGCGTTCTGCAACATCCTTAATTCAAACTATCGGTCGCGCCGCGCGAAATGTCTCCGGCGAAGTACACATGTATGCCGACAACATAACTGCATCAATGGCCAAAGCAATAGATGAAACCAATCGACGCCGAGCTAAACAAGTTGCATACAATCTGGAACGTGGGGTCGATCCTCAACCGCTTCGTAAAAAAATTGCCGATATTACAGATTTAATAAATCGAGAGAGCGAAGATACCGAAGAGCTTTTGGCTCATGAAAAATCAACATTCAAGAAATCGGCAGTTTCAGGTCTATTTGATGAGAATTCGATTTCGCTTCCTCGCAAGGATTTGATTGCGTTGATAGGCTCTCTGACTGACCAGATGAAGAACGCTGCAGCTGAACTTCAATTTGAAGTCGCCGCTCGGTTGCGCGATGAAATCAAGATCTTGAAGAAAGAACTGCGAATGATGGAAGAAGCAGGAGTGTGAAGTGAGTATCGACAAGTTAATTGTGCGTGGTGCTCGCGAACACAATCTTAAAAATGTTTCGATTGAACTGCCTAGAGAATCACTGGTAGTTTTCACTGGATTATCTGGTTCGGGTAAATCATCTTTAGCATTCGACACAATCTTTGCCGAGGGCCAGCGACGCTATGTCGAATCTCTTTCGGCCTATGCTCGCCAATTTTTGGGTCAATTGGACAAACCAGATGTTGATTTCATTGAGGGTTTATCTCCAGCTGTTTCTATCGATCAAAAATCTACCAATAGAAACCCTCGCTCAACAGTGGGAACTATCACGGAAGTTTATGACTATCTACGACTTCTTTTTGCACGCGCTGGTACACCACATTGTCCAAAATGTGGCAAAACCGTAACTCGACAATCGCCTCAACAAATTGTTGATCAGATTTTAGAACTTCCTCCCACAACAAAGTTTCAGGTGCTGGCACCTGTTATTAGAGCCCGAAAAGGAGAGTTTCTCGAACTCTTTAACGATTTGATAACCCAGGGCTATTCAAGGGCGCGAATTGATGGGGTAGTGGTCGCGTTAAGTGATGCTCCAAAACTTAAGAAGCAAGAAAAGCACACTATTGAAGTTGTCATTGATCGCTTAACTGCTAAACCTGAAAGTAAAACGAGGTTAACGGATTCGATTGAAACTGCATTGCGATTAGCATCCGGAATTGTTGTCTTGGATTTTGTGGATGCAAAGGGCAAGGATAAGGAACGCACATTTAGTGAACATCTGGCCTGCCATGGGTGCGAACTTTCATTCGAAGAGTTAGAGCCTCGATCGTTCTCATTTAACTCGCCATTTGGAGCATGCTCCGAGTGTTCCGGTATCGGAACAAAATTAGAAGTTGATGAAGAGTTAATCATCCCAGATGATTCAATTTCGATTAATGATGGAGCGATCGCCCCATGGTCGGGAGGTCAGTCATCTGACTACTTCCTAAGATTATTAGAGGCCCTGGCAAAAGATCTTCCATTCTCTTTAGATACGCCGTGGAAAAAGATCTCTGCAAAAGCTCGCGAAGCAATCTTAAATGGGTATGAATATGAAATAAAAATGAAGTACAAGGGTAGATATGGGGCCCGTAACTACACAACTGGTTTTGAAGGCGTAGTTCCATTTATTCACCGTCGTCATAGTGAGACCGATAGTGATTACAGTCGGGATAAATATGAAGCGTATATGCGTCAAATTGCATGCGAGGCATGTAATGGAGCCAGGTTAAAGCCTGAAGTTTTGGCTGTGACTATAGGTGATAAAAACATCGCTGAGATTTGCGAACTTTCTATCGCCGATTGCGCAGTATTTTTGAAACAGATCAAGTTAAATAAACGTGAGGCGCAAATAGCAGAGCGGGTGATGAAAGAAGTACATGCACGACTTGGCTTCCTACTTGATGTTGGTCTGGACTATCTCTCTTTAGCAAGGCCTGCCGGTTCTCTTTCAGGCGGTGAGGCTCAGCGCATTCGACTCGCAACCCAAATTGGTAGCGGCTTGGTCGGTGTTCTCTATGTTTTGGATGAACCCTCTATTGGATTACATCAAAGGGACAATAAACGTTTAATCGAGACTCTTACTCGTTTGCGTGATTTGGGTAATACGTTGATTGTTGTTGAACATGATGAGGAGACAATTCGCACGGCTGACTGGATCGTAGATATCGGTCCAGGGGCTGGTGAGCATGGTGGGCATGTAGTTGTTTCTGGAAGCTATGAAGATCTCATCAATTCAAAAGAGTCGATAACTGGTGCTTATCTATCTGGTAAAAAGTCAATTGAGATACCGAAAAAACGTCGCGCCATTGATCCTAAACGTAAACTTGTAATAAGAGGTGCCAAGGAAAACAATCTAAAAGATATTGAGGTTGAAGTACCTCTAGGTGTTTTTGTTGCCGTAACTGGTGTGAGCGGATCTGGAAAATCAACCCTTGTAAATGACATTCTCTACGTAGTTTTAGCTAACAAACTAAATGGTGCACGCTTAGTTCCCGGAAGGCATCGAACGGTAGCTGGTGTTGAGCATCTAGATAAAGTTGTTCATGTTGATCAATCTCCAATTGGACGAACACCTAGATCAAATCCCGCCACATATACAGGTGTATTCGACAAAATTCGAGCACTTTTTGCCGAAACTAGTGAAGCAAAAATACGTGGTTATCAGCAGGGGCGTTTCTCATTTAACGTTAAAGGTGGACGCTGCGAGAACTGTTCAGGTGATGGAACAATAACAATCGAAATGAATTTTCTTCCAGATGTGTACGTACCCTGCGAAGTCTGTCATGGAGCGCGATATAACCGAGAAACTCTTGAAGTTCATTACAAAGGAAAAACCATTGCCGAAGTTCTAAACATGCCTATTGAACAGGCGGGCGGATTTTTTGAATCTGTTCCAGCTATTGCGAGATATTTGAAGACGCTTAACGATGTTGGACTTGGTTATGTTCGACTAGGTCAGTCAGCACCGACGCTCTCTGGAGGAGAGGCACAGCGCGTAAAGCTAGCCACCGAGCTACAACGTCGTTCTACTGGCCGAACAATTTATGTTCTTGATGAACCTACAACTGGATTGCACTTTGAAGATGTAAATAAACTCTTGACTGTTCTAAACCGATTGGTAGATACAGGAAACACAGTTGTAGTAATTGAGCACAACTTAGATGTTATTAAATGCTCTGACTGGGTCATTGACATGGGACCTGAAGGTGGATTCCGCGGAGGAATGGTAGTAGCAGAGGGCACTCCTGAAACGGTATCTACAGTCAAAGAGAGTTACACAGGTCAGTTCTTGGGTGAGATTCTAAAAACTAATCGAAAAATCACAGCGAAGAAGTAGTCCAATGGCAGATCCAAAGAGTTATCGGCCGAGTAACATTCCTGAGCACCCAGGGGTTTATCGCTTTTATAACAAGCAGGACAAAGTAATCTATGTTGGTAAAGCAAAAAATCTTAAGAATCGCTTGAGTAATTATTTTCAAACAAATCTTGCTACAAAAACCAATCGCATGGTGCATGAGGCGGTTCGTGTTGACTGGACAATCGTTAGTACAGAGTTAGAGGCGTTAGCCTTAGAGTTTAGTTGGATCAAGCAGTATCAACCGAAGTACAACGTCCAATTTAAGGATGACAAGTCCTATCCATACTTGGCTCTCTCCCTAAATGACGAATTCCCCATGATCTTCATTACGCGCAAAGATAAGCGTGCGGGATTGAAATACTTTGGTCCATATACAAATGCTTGGGCTCTTCGAAATACCTTCGATGTCCTGCTTAAGGTTTTTCCCGTTAGATCCTGTTCTTCATCCAATTTCACTCGTGCTCAACGCAGCAAACGTCAATGCTTGTTGGGTGATATCGGAAAGTGCGCAGCGCCATGTGTAGGTTGGATTTCTCAGGAAGAGCATAAGAAATTGGCCGGTCGACTTAATGAGTTCATGGAGTCAGGCATGGAGAACATTCTTCCTAAACTTCATGAAGAGATGAATGCAGCTGCAGCAAATGAAGAGTTCGAAAGAGCGGCTCGACTGAGAGATCAGATCGAATCATTTGAAAAGGCGCAAAAATCTACTGAAGGAAATTTCTCTGATGATTTAGATGGAGATTTCATTTCTATTTATCACGACGGTTTCCATGCAGCAGGCTCAATTTTTTCCATGCAACGAGGATCGGTAAAAGGCTCAAGGTCGTGGATAGTAGATCAAGAGATGGTGCTTGAAGGCCAAGATGAGTTGACTGCTCTTTTGTATTCGATCTATGGAACTGGAGCAATAGCAGTTCCACGTAACATTTACATCAGCTCAGATCACGCAGATAAAGAACAACTAGAGCAGTGGTTGGGTCAAATTGGTTCTACCAAAGTAGAGATCAAATCTCCACAACGAGGCGAGAAAGTTGAGCTCTTAAGCACCGTCAAAAGAAATGCTCAATACTCCTTGATTCAATACTTAAGCAAACGAGCAACAGATGCAGCTGTAAGCGGTAAGGCTCTGACTGAGATAGAAGAGCACCTTAATTTAGGGCGAACTCCACTTCGAATTGAGTGCTTTGATATCTCAAATATCTCAGGAACTTCAGTGGTGGCATCCATGGTGGTTTTCGAAGATGGAATGATTAAAAAGAGTGAGTACCGACGATTCATTATTGATACAAGCGCGGGCTTTGACGACACACGAGCAATGCATCAAGTTATTACTCGCAGGTTGAAGCGTCTACTTGATGATCGTAAAGAGAATGAGGCAGAGGTGGCAGAGCTCGGTGGAAAGCCCAGCAAGTTTGCCTATCCGCCTCAATTGATCGTTGTCGATGGTGGGCAACCACAAGTCAATGCAGCTCAACGTGCCTTGGATGAGTTAGGAATAACAGATATTGCATTATGCGGACTAGCAAAACGATTAGAGGAGGTATGGATACCTGGATCGAAAGATCCACTTATTCTTCCCCGAAATAGTGAAGGTCTATATCTCCTGCAACGAATTAGAGATGAGGCTCATCGCTTTGCAATCACCTTCCATCGCTCCAGGCGCTCAAAGATAATGTTGGAATCGATTCTGGATGAGATTCCACAATTGGGTTCAGCGCGAAGAGCCTCCTTATTGGAGCGTTTCGGTTCAGTCGCGGCAATTCGAAAAGCATCCGTAGAGGAGATCGCTGCTACACCAGGCATCGGGGGAAAGATTGCATCAGTAATTGAAAGCTATTTAGAGGGAATTTCTACTCAGAAAGTGAACACCGAAACTGGCGAAATCAGCGATAATTAATCCATGAGTTCAAACGAAACCCTGATCCTCACTGGCATGTCTGGTGCTGGTAGATCTACGGTTGCGCACGCTTTGGAAGACTTGGGTTGGTATGTCGTAGACAACCTGCCACCAGCTTTGCTATCTGCCTTAGTTTCAAAGGGGACTGGACCTCAAGGTAAAGAGTTAGCCGTTGTCGTAGATGTACGTGGGGGAGAGTTTTTTGATGAACTCTCACTTGCATTAGCGCAGTTAAAGTCAGAGTCACTTGAATATCGTTTAGTTTTTCTCGACGCTACAGATCAGGCTTTAGTACAACGTTTTGAATCAACTAGGCGCCCACATCCACTACAAGGGCAAGATCGTATTGTTGATGGGATTTCTCGGGAACGTGAAAAACTTGAAGAGGTCCGTTCACAATCTGATGTTGCCATCGACACAACCAATTTAAATGTACATCAGTTAGAAAAAAGAGTGGGCGAGATTTTTGGCAAAGGAAAAACTCAAGGTGTGCGCATTAATGTGCTTTCTTTTGGTTATAAATATGGAATACCAGTGGATGCAGACCTAGTCTTGGATTGCCGCTTCATTCCCAATCCCCATTGGAATCCGGAGTTACGCCAATTAACAGGGTTAACGCCTCAGGTTAGCTCGGCGGTTTTAGATAGTGATGGTGTTGCCGAATTTGTATCCGACTATGTTCATCTAGTGAACTCAATGTTGACTGGATATCTGCGAGAGGGGAAGAAATTTGTAACAATTGCAGTCGGATGTACGGGTGGTAAACACCGAAGTGTTGCGGTTACAGCCGAAATTGCTCGACAGCTCAATGAATTAGGAAGTGAAATTTCGGCGCACCCAACTCATCGAGACGTTGGTCGCGAGTAAGAATTAAGGATATTGAATAAAAAAGAGAATGCGATTGAAGTATCAACCTTAGGTTGAGAGATCTCAGGTCAGAAAATAATTTTAGTTTGAGCCACATTCTCCTTAACTAACTGGTTGGATTACGCCATGGCAATGACTGCATCAGTAAAGGATGAGCTTTCGCGCATCGCAATAACTAAGCCTTGTTGCCGAAAAGCCGAAGTCTCCGCACTTCTTCGGTTTGCTGGGGGATTGCACTTGGCAGCCGGCAAGATAGTTATTGAAGTTGAACTAGATACTTCTCAGAGTGCCAGAAGGTTACGTAAAGATATCTCCGACATTTATGGTCATGATTCTGATTTAGCAGTTTTATCATCTGGAGGATTACGTAAAGGTTCTCGCTATGTTGTGCGTGTAATTAATGAGGGAGATGCACTTGCGCGTCAGACAGGACTTGTTGATTCAAACGGTCGCCCAGTAAGAGGTCTTCCGCCACAAGTAGTCTCTGCAGCAATTTGTGATTCTGAGGCAGCATGGCGCGGAGCCTTCATCGCACATGGTTCACTAACCGAACCGGGCCGTTCATCCTCATTAGAAATTACCTGCCCAGGCCCAGAGGCTGCGTTAGCACTTGTTGGAGCAGCGCGTCGAATGGGAATTGCGGCTAAGGCGCGTGAAGTACGTGGAGTAGATCGAGTTGTTATCCGAGACGGCGATGCTATTGGCGTTTTACTAACACGACTTGGCGCACATGAAAGTGTGATGGCGTGGGAAGAGCGTCGAATGCGCCGTGAGGTAAGAGCTACGGCAAATCGTCTTGCAAATTTTGATGATGCAAATCTACGTAGATCGGCAAGAGCTGCAGTTGCTGCAGCTGCTCGAGTACAAAGAGCGATGGAGATTTTGGGACCAACAATTCCTGATCACTTAAAAGAGGCCGGGGAGTTGCGCATTAATCACGGACAAGCATCGTTAGAGGAACTGGGCTCATTGGCAACTCCTGCTATGACTAAAGATGCGATCGCTGGGCGCATTCGTCGCTTGTTGGCAATGGCTGACAAGCGCGCTGCTGAGTTAGGAATTCCTGATACTGAGAGTGGATTATCTCCAGATTTACTCAATTGATTGTAAGAGAAGGGGATGCGTAGGTTCTGTCACTGATAAGATTTATTTCACGACCCCAATGTTGTGAAAGATGCACAAACCACCAATAACTGGGTTTCTTCATTTTTTACCCAGAGCCCCACTAGTACGAAGGACTCAATCATGATCAATGTAGGAATCAACGGTTTTGGACGGATCGGGCGTAATTTCTTTCGAGCCAGCCTGACCAATCCAGATATCAATATTGTTGGAATCAACGACCTAACTCCTAATGAAACCCTTGCCCACCTACTTAAATACGATTCGATCCTAGGACGCCTTGGTCTACCAGTGACTTTTACTGATGACTCGATCACGGTTGATGGCAAAACGATCAAAGTTTTTTCCGAAAGAGATCCAGCAAATCTTCCATGGGCCTCTGTTAAAGCTGACGTGGTAGTTGAATCAACCGGAATATTTACTAAAGCTGCAGATGCGCAAAAGCACATCACCGCAGGTGCAAAAAAAGTCATCATTTCAGCTCCAGCATCCGATGAGGACATCACAATTGTTATGGGTGTTAATCACCTGAAATACGATGGAAGCAAACACCACATTATCTCTAACGCCTCATGTACAACTAACTGCCTTGCTCCTATGGCAAAAGTACTCAATGACAACTGGGGAATTGTTAAGGGCTTAATGACGACAATCCACGCCTATACAAACGATCAACCAATCTTGGATTTTCCTCATAAAGATTTGCGACGTGCGCGTGCGGCTGCAACTAACATGATCCCTACCTCGACAGGGGCTGCAAAAGCGATCTCACTAGTTCTGCCAGAGCTCAAAGGAAAACTTGATGGTTATGCAATGCGCGTTCCGATTCCGACTGGATCTGCAACTGACTTAACTGTTGAGTTGGCGAAAGAAGCGACTGCTCAAGAGATTAATGCTGCAATGAAGGCGGCGGCAGAGGGAGAGCTCAAGGGCTATCTTTCTTACACTGAAGATCCAATTGTCTCTTCAGATATTGTGACAGATCCTTCATCGTGCGTCTTCGACTCAGATCTAACAAAAGTTATTGGCAATCAAGTCAAAGTTGTCGGTTGGTATGACAATGAGTGGGGTTATTCAAACCGCTTAGTCGATCTAATCGGTTATATTGGCAAAACTCTGTAATGCCAGAGCTTTCAACCATTGATTTAAAAGGCAAGCGGGTTTTTTTGCGCTGCGATCTTAATGTGCCAATAAAAGATGGTGTTATTAAAGATGACGGTCGAATCAAAGCCAGCTTGCCAACTATTCAACTTTTGTTGAATAAAGGTGCATCAGTAGTTATAGCAGCACACCTTGGGCGTCCAAAAAATGGTCCCTCCACGGAGTTTTCCTTGGCACCTGTAGCAAAGCGACTCGGCGAACTGTTGAAACAAGATGTTAAATTCTTGGGCGAGATCACTGGAGATTCTGTTGCCGAAATGGCTGGCTCATTAAAAACAGGAGAGATCCTACTTCTTGAAAATATTCGATTCTCATCTTTTGAAACTAGTAAGGAAGATGTCGAACGTGAAAACTTTGCTAGAGAGTTAGCATCGTATGCAGATTTTTATATCGGAGATGGTTTCGGGGCGGTACATCGAAAGCACGCATCCGTCTTTGATCTTCCTGGACTTCTGCCTCACGCGGCTGGTTCTCTAATTAGTGCTGAAGTTAAAGTTCTCAAAACGCTAACGGATAAACCTGAGCGACCTTACGGTGTTGTACTTGGCGGGGCGAAAATATCGGATAAATTAGCCGTAATTGAAAATCTTCTGAGCAAAGTAGATGTTCTTGCTATAGGTGGAGGAATGGTTTTCACATTTTTAAAGGCACAGGGAAAAGAGATCGGTACCTCTATAGTAGAAAATGAGATGCTGGATGTCGTAAAGGAGTTAATCCAGAAGGCAAAAGATAACGGAGTGCAATTACTTTTGCCTACGGACATAGTAGTTGCACCTTCTTTCTCACCCGATGCGGTTCCTACATTGGTATCAGTTGATCAAATCCCTGTAGATCAGATGGGCCTAGATATTGGTCCAAAATCTGCAGAGAATTTTGCATCTGCGATTGTTAAATGTAAAACAGTTTTCTGGAATGGACCTATGGGAGTATTTGAGTTTCCTAACTTTGCGGCAGGAACAAAGGTAATTGCTCAAGCATTGACGCAGGTAAAGGGCATTAGTGTTGTTGGCGGAGGCGATTCAGCTGCTGCTGTTCGTGCTTTGGGCTTTGAAGATTCACAGTTTGGCTACATCTCAACAGGCGGTGGCGCTTCACTCGAGTACTTAGAGGGAAAGAAACTTCCAGGTTTAATTGCATTGGATTTGGCTTAATTGATATTAAACTTCGAAGTAACTAGAGGAGACAAAGATGCGTAAGCCATTGATGGCCGGTAACTGGAAGATGAATTTAAATCATCTAGAGGCGATTGCAGTTGCGCAAAAACTTGTCTACGGCTTAGGTGATAAAGATTATGACGCCGTGGATGTTGCCGTCATTCCCCCATTTACCGATATACGCTCCATTCAAACCTTGGTAGATGGAGATCGTTTACGACTTCAGTATGGAGCGCAGGATCTATCTCCAGACAGCAGTGGTGCCTTTACTGGCGATATCTCTGGTGCGATGTTAAAAAAGCTTGGTTGCACCTACGTCATTGTCGGTCACTCAGAACGTCGCGCTATTCACAATGAAACCGATTCCTTGATCAATCGTAAGATTAAAGCGGCGCTAGCAAATGAACTAACTCCAATATTTTGCGTAGGAGAAGAGCTCTCTATTCGCGAATCGGGTATGCATGTTTCACATGTTGTTCGTCAGCTCCGAGCCGGTTTAGAGGGTTTCACAAAGCCAGAGTTGAAGAAAATTACAATTGCTTATGAACCGGTATGGGCCATAGGAACTGGCAAAACTGCAACGCCTGAAGATGCTCAAGAAGTTTGCGCTGCAATTCGTGAAGAGATCGAAAACATTGGATCTGCAGATATCGCGAGCAATATGCGTATTCTCTACGGTGGATCTGTGAAATCTTCGAACATCGTTGAAATCATGAAAAAAGAAGATGTCGATGGTGCTTTGATCGGTGGGGCTAGCCTGGATCCTGAGGAATTGGCTAAAATAGCCAAGTTCTACGCGGTATCCGAGTAAACGTTTAGCCTTTTAGGCGGGTATCCTTACCCTCTACGAACTAGGAGTTTTAGAAAAGTGATACTAGGTCTCTCAATTGCATTAATGATTACAAGTACCCTCATGATTCTTTTAGTGCTTCTGCACAAAGGCAAGGGGAGTGGACTCTCTGACTTGTTTGGTGGAGGGATATCTTCGAACTATGGAGGATCTTCAGTAGTAGAGCGAAACCTTGATCGAATAACGATCGTTGCCGGTGGCTTGTGGTTCTCTCTTGTCGTAGCTCTCTCGCTCTTGCTTAAGTAGTTCAATTCTTAATTCATAAAATTTTTGCACATTAACGAAGGAGTTCGAAATGGCAAGTGCAATTCGTGGAAGTCGTGTTGGTGCTGGCCCAATGGGCGAAGCAGAGCGCGGAGATTCGATTGCTCGTGCCTATGTCTCTTACTGGTGTGCTAACGGACATGAAGTTCGCCCATCTTTTGCAGTTGAAGAGACAGTTGTAATCCCAGCTGAATGGGATTGTCCAAAATGTGGCTACCCTGCTGGTAGAGATCGCAACAATCCGCCGAGCCCAATCAAAAATGAGCCATACAAGACGCACCTTGCATACGTGAAAGAACGACGTACTGATTCAGAGGGCGAAAGGCTTTTAGAAGATGCACTGCGTAGATTACGTGGAGACGACGAGTAAGTATTATTAAAGCGATTTTGCAGAGGCAAGCAAGGCCGCAATTCCTTCTTTTCTTTTCGTAAAGTTAAATCGAAGTAGTGGATACTTTCTTAAGGTTAAAACATTTGCATCACCCAAGGCTTGTGCAGCGATAAGTGTGCCTAAATCAAATTCAGCGCCAGGTATTTTTATCTCAACCTGGTGACTGCCTGTAATCTGTAGAAAAACCCCGTTTTGTTGTCCGCCTTTATGAAATTGTCCTGTTGAATGTAAAAAACGTGGGCCCCAACCAAAAGTGACAGGTCTATTAGCTTTTTCTGAAAGTATGGATTGAATTTCGGTAAGAGCCGAGTCATTTGATCTATCAAGATAAGCCATGACGGCGATATATCCATCAGTTGGAACCGATGCTATTAAAGTGTTAAGTGCATCTTTAACGCTGGAACCTTTTCCATATATCTCAACAGCTGCTTCAACATGATCTGCCGTAAAGACGGGTTTTGTCCCATTCCACTGCGACAGGAGAGCAGAAGCAGCAACCTTTGCCTCAGTTACATTTGGTTGATTAAAGGGATCCACCTTAAGAGCAAAACAAAGTAGGGAAGTGACCCACTCCCAAAGAATAAACTGCGCAGATAGATCAGCCTCGACTATTAAATCGGCATTTCCGCTAAAAGCTACCTTCAAACAATTGCCGAAATGTACATCCTTAAAATTCTTGACAACGATCGGTAATCTTCCACATTGATTTTTTCCAGTCGATTCGGCAATCAGTTGTTCTATCCAATCACTTAACCCTGGCATCCCGCTGCCAGAGTCATTGAATGCAATGTATTGATCGCTTTGGTATGCGAGCAAAAATGCAATATCACATACAAGATGTGGGTCTAGTAGAAAAGATTCCTTGGCATCGTTTGCTTCATCTAATAAAACCGAAACATCTATGCCGAGTAATGATGCGGGAACAAGTCCAAAGGCACTGAGAACACTAAATCGACCACCAACATGAGGATCGGCTTTTACTACAGAGTATCCATGTTCGCGGAGCTGTTGATCTAATGGTGAACCAGGATCGGTTACAAAAACCATGTGTGCCGTGGGTTCTAGGGATTGCTTCCGAAAAGCCTCTTCAAAGATTGATCGATGAGAGATAGTTTCAATGCTCGTGCCTGATTTAGAACTGATAATGACTAAAGTTTTTGCTAAATCATTTTTCAACGCTCTTTGGACATGATCAGGATCTGTGGAGTCCAAAACAAACAATTGCTTTTGATGAGTTGTCGCAATCACTTCAGGGCCTAAAGAGGACCCACCCATTCCGCAAAGTACAAAAGAGGTCTTATCGCGATCTTTTGCCGCAAGAGCATCTAAAGTGGGCAAAAGATCACGCGAATCATTGGGTAGATCTACCCAATTTAGCCGGATCGCTGCCTCTGCCTCCGCCTGTTTTCCCCAGAGTGTGTTGTCTTTCTTAGCCAATCTTGCATGGGCCTCTAATAAGGCTTTGTACTCCGGGGAAGATCGATCGATTTTTGCTACAGCGGTACCACTAACTTTAATCATGCTTGCAGAGCAGCTTCGACATTTTTTTGAAGCTCTTTCCAAGCCTGTGCAAACTTCTTAACTCCATCCACCTCAAGTTCAGTTGTGACATTATCGAGTGAAACATTTAAATCTGATAATCCCTTAAGAACTTGTACTGCTTGTTGGTAATTTCCCGTAACAGTGTCACCACGTAGAACCCCGTGATCAATGAACGCATCTAGTGTGGATTGCGGCATTGTGTTCACGGTATTTAGCGCAATTAGCTCCACTACATAGTGCGTATCTGGATATGAAGGATCCTTCACTCCAGTTGAAGCCCACAATGGTCTTTGTTTGTGGGCACCTTTGGATTCGAACGCCCTCCATGATGGTGAATTGAATTTCTCTTCAAATAATTGATAAGCCAAATGAGCGTTGGCAATAGCTGCCTTGCCCAATAGCGATAACGCTTGAGGTGATCCTATTTCCTTTAGTTGGGCATCAATTGAAGAATCAATTCTGCTGATGAAGAATGATGCGACCGAGTGTATTTTTGATGGATCGCTGCACTCTTGTACACCTTTCATGTAGGCATCAATCACCTGCCCATATCGTTTTATAGAAAAAATCAATGTTACGTTAACGCTAATTCCAGCTGCCAAGAGAGCTGTGATTGCTGGCAACCCTTCGATCGTTGCTGGCACTTTAATCATCACATTGGCTCTGTCGATTATTTTCCAGAGCTTTTGACCAGCATCTATGGTTGCTTGCGTGTCATGTGCAAGGGTTGGGTCTACTTCAATACTCACGCGACCGTCTATGCCCTTACTGCTCTTAAATATTGGGTACAAAAGATCACAAGCCGCGCGAACATCATCTGTCGTCAATTTTTCTATGACGTCATCAACGGTAGATCCCTTCATAAGGTTGATGTCCTTGGAATACTCAGAGCCAGAGCTTATTGCTGAACTAAATATGCTGGGATTTGTTGTGACACCCACAACGGCCGATGTGGCGATTCGTGAGGGTAAAGAATGAGGATCTGAGCCGGTAATTTTTGCTCTCGATAAATCATCGAGCCAGATGGAAGTTGGACAATTCATCAGTTCATCTAAGTTCACTTAAGAATCCCCTTAACTTGGGCGACTACATTGTCCACGGAAAACCCAAACTCTTTGAAGAGTTTTTTTGCATCCGCTGATGCTCCGTAATGTTCTAGTGATATGGCCAATCCTTTATCACCGATGTATTTATGCCATCCCTGCGAAATTCCCACCTCAATACTTACTTTGATGACACCAGGGGAGAGCACACTATCTTTGTAACTTTGATCCTGCTCATCAAACCATTCAAGGCATGGCGCACTTACAACTCTTACTTGCACTCCTTGCGATTCAAGGGCAATCGCAGAATCGATTGCAAGGCTAACTTCAGAACCAGTAGCAATTAGTATCACGGAGGGTTTGTCTGCATCTTTTAATACATATGCACCTTTTGAAACGCCGTCTGCAGAGTTATAAATGGTGCGATCAAGAACCGGCAAATTCTGGCGAGAGAGCAAAATGCCTACGGGGCGATTACGTCTGATTATTGTTTTCCATGCCTGTGCAACTTCATTTGCATCTCCAGGACGCACTACGTCTAATCCTGGAATAGCTCGCAATGCGGCAAAATGTTCAATCGGTTGGTGCGTCGGTCCATCTTCACCGACTCCAATTGAATCGTGTGTCCACACAAAAATAGAGCCAATATTCATTAATGCTGCTAATCGCACGGCTGGGCGCATGTAGTCACTAAATACCGCAAAAGTTCCACCAAAACTGCGCGTTAAACCATGAAGTGTTATTCCGTTGAGGATTGCACCCATTGCATGCTCTCTAATTCCGAAGTGAATAATGCGACCATAGGGATTTGCATTGGCAATTGAACTTGTAGTTGGTAGGAAAGATTGCGCGCCTTTAATACTTGTATTGTTTGACCCAGCTAAATCGGCAGATCCACCCCAAAACTCCGGTAGCTGTTCTGCGATTGCATTGATAACTTCACCCGAAGCTGCGCGAGTAGCTAAATCTTTCCCTGGCGCAAAGACCGGAATGTCTCGATCCCAATTACTTGGTAATTCCTTTTTCCTCAAGCGCGCCAACAATGCAGCTTTTTCTGGCTGAGCCGCTTTCCAAGTTTCAAAGGATTTCTCCCATGCAATTCTGTTAGTAGCGCTACGTTCCTTTACCTTTCGGGCATGGGCTAGCACCTCGGCAGGCATTGCAAAATCTTCCTCAGGATTTAAACCTAGAACTTGCTTCGTGGCTTTTATCTCGTCGGCTCCTAGCGCAGAACCATGTGAAGCAGCTGTTCCCTGCGCTTTTGGTGCAGGCCATGCAATTACAGATTTCAATCGAATCAATGTTGGTCGGATCAATTCAGCCTTTGCTGAATTCATAGCCGCATCAAGTGCAACAAGATCGACATCACCATTTGCCTGTGCTGCTACGTCGATGACATGCCAACCATATGCGGCGTATCTGGCTGAAACATCTTCAGTAAAAGCATTATGCGTATCACCTTCAATTGAAATTCTGTTGTCATCATAAATAACGTTGAGAGATCCAAGGTTTTGTGTGCCAGCTAATGAAGATGCCTCAGCACTAACACCTTCTTGCAAGTCCCCATCCGAACAGATAACCCAGATGCGGTGATCGAAAATTGACTGCGATTGCGGTGTATTCGGATCGAGCAAACCTCGCTCAAATCGAGCCGCCATCGCCATACCTACTGCGGTTGCAACACCTTGACCTAATGGACCAGTTGTCATCTCGACTCCCGCAGTATGACCAAACTCTGGATGTCCAGGAGTAAGAGAACCCCATGTTCTAAAGCTTTCTAAATCTTTCATCTCTAGCCCATAGCCGCTTAAGTAGAGTTGAATGTACAAAGTCAGTGAAGAGTGGCCACATGAAAGGATAAAACGATCACGGCCAAGCCATTGTGGATCGGAAGGATCGTGAACTAAATGTCGTTGAAAAAGTGAGTATGCAACTGGCGCAAGAGACATTGCAGTACCTGGATGTCCATTTCCTACCTTCTGAACCGCATCAGCAGCTAGAGCTCTTGCATATGAAACAGCCCGATCATCAAGGTTTGTCCAACCCGCTGGTGTACTCATTTTGCATCCATTCTTATCCTCGACGATAGAAACACTCTCCATGCACTTATCCAAAGAACTGCAGCGCCCAATAGGTGTAGACCAACTATTAACGCAGGTACCCCTAAGAAATATTGAACATAGCCGATAATGCCTTGTGCAAGAGCAATTATTGTGAATGTTCGAAGTTTGATTTTGGTTTGAGCTGATGTGCCAACTGCAACAAAGAAAGCGATAGTTACGCCAAAAAGAAAAATAACAAAGTCAGCGTGCAGAATTGCGACAGTTCGAATATCAAATGTAAAACGCTCAGCTTGTGCATCGCCAGCATGAGGACCAGAGCCAGTTACCACCGTGCCAAGAATCATTACTAAAAACACAATCAAGACATGCAAGATAGCAAGTGATCTCGTTAATTTGCTGGTTTCGATATTGATTGAGGGTTCAAATCTACGAATGTGAATTGATGTAGCTCCGGCTATCAGGACCATCGAGAGTAAGAGATGCAAGGCAACAGTGATTGGATGTAAACCTGTAAGGACAGTAATTCCGCCTAGAATTCCTTGACCAAAAATTCCTAAAAACTGTCCAACAGCTAATGAACGAAGGTCTCGTCTTCCACTTTTCAACACAGTTACAATGAGCACCAAGGAGGCTAGAACGAGTGCGAAGGTCAGCATTCGATTTCCAAATTCAATCCAAACATTAAGTACTGGTTCGGCTTGATGGGGAACCGGGGTGTAAGAACCTGGCGTGCATTGTGGCCATGTAGGAC
>Ga0209769_1000046_pt1 | contig 44663 bp, 55 predicted proteins | sample LauGreSuBDMM15DN_2_FD_187569 | JGI IMG/M metagenome (GOLD analysis project Ga0209769, IMG submission 187569) | Freshwater lake microbial communities from Lake Michigan, USA - Su13.BD.MM15.DN (SPAdes) (version 3) | ecosystem: Environmental > Aquatic > Freshwater > Lake | place: Lake Michigan, USA...
TTCCCGCTTTACAAGTATATAAAGCAAAAACGCAAACTACAAAAGGAAAAACAACATGCAATTTGAATACAAATCACAACCACTACGGCAAAACTGGGACAAGGAACTCCCTAAGTACTGGTTTGACAATAGCCCATTTAAAACGCATTTTTTTAACGCGGTTAGCATCCTTGTCCCCCCGGCAGAAAATGTTGTAATCCATGCTATTAAAGCAAACAGGCTGCTTTTAACAGACCCTGTACTTAAAGCACAAACGGCTGAGATGGTTGCGCAAGAGAATTGGCATTCGTTTTCCCATCGGCAGTACAACCAATGGCTTACCAGAATCGGCCTACCAGCACCTGAACTGGGTGCGTGGTTTTTAAACAAAATGTTAGCGTCAAAGAAGCGACTAGATAATTTTGTAGGGCCAAAAGGATGGTTAACGGTTGTTATTTGTGGCGAGCACAATGCCGCTGTCATCATGGAGTATTTCCTAGAGCGCCCTAAGCTGTTGGCACAAATGCACCCCCATTTCCGGCAAGCATGGGTATGGCACTTTCTTGAAGAGATTGAGCATAAGGGGTCCGCGCTTGATATGTGGCACGATCTCAAGGACGTGTATGGCTACAAACGTCACATGCTACAAATTGCGTTTGCGTTATACGTTATTCGGTTCAAAATAAACCACACCAAAATGGTTGTCCGGTTGTTACAACACGATAAGCAACTATGGAAATGGCAGACTTTAAAAGACGCGGCAGGTTTTCTTTGGGGTCCAGACGGAGTAAACGTAAAAACTCTTATACCGTTACTTAAATTCTTTAAGCCTAACTTCCACCCTTGGGACCACGATACCCGCTACCTTCTTGAGCAGTACGCCAAAATTGTGGAAGAAGACCAAATCAGCGATGCACAAGTGCAGCAGATTGACGCTGACTTCCAAGGCTGCATTTCTGACATTGAGGCCGTTATAGAAGCAAATAACATTAAGCAGTACTAACCTATGTTCTCCTCTATAGCAAACCTGTTCAAACCCAAGTACACCAAGCCAGACTTTATTTGGAAATACATGGATATTGACCCCGAGTTAGTGAAAGAGATTCAGGGCATATACCTCAAGAATATGCCTGACATGAGTAAGTACAAACCTACACAGCTATCGGACCAAATGTTTGTACACCTTAGAAATTTAGGGCTTCCAGACATTTTGGGGCAGAAGGTTTATATGTCCGCGCTTGTGTACTCCCAAGCGCATGCAAACCCCATGTGGGCGCACAAAGATGCAATTCAGCATGGTATTGAATTTCCAGAACGGAATAAGTACGCGCTGAACCTACCACTGATAAATTGCGAAAACAGCCTGACTACGTTCTATAGCGATAAAGACGAATTGGTAGTGAACTGGCCTTGGCACGGGTCGGCACGAATATCCACCAAGCGTATCGAGAACAAGAAAGACGCCATAGACTCGTATGTCTTGGACAGGCCCATATTCTTTAACACGCAGGTGCTACATGCGGTGGAGAACTTTAACGACTCCCCCCGGTACTCGATAACCATACGGTTTGAAGAGAACCCTCTGCACTGGATTTAATGCTGGGGCGAAGGTACAATGCCCCTACCACATAAGGAAGCCCTATGACTACGGCAGCAACATCACTTTTAGGTTTAGCCCTACCGGTATCCGGCGAACTGTCTGGTACATGGGGCGATACGGTCAATAACTCCATTACATCCCTGCTTGACGAGGCAGTTGCCGGAACCACAACTCTTAGCACAGATGCAGATGTAACGCTATCTGCCACAACCCTAGCAACAAACCAAGCACGACAGGCTGTTTTATTGCTTACTGGGGCTCGCGCTACGATCCGTACAATTACCGCCCCCTCGCAAAGTAAAACGTATGTAGTCGTAAACCGCACAACGGGCGGCTTCCCTTCAGTCATCAAAGGCGCTGCAACACTCGGCGTATCTGTAGCAAGTGGAACGGCTTCATTAGTAGCTTGGAACGGCTTAGACTTTGCCATCATATCGACTATGAGTTCAGTTGGCGTCGTACCCGTTCTTAGCGGAGGCACCGGGGTAACAACCTCAACAGGCTCGGGCAACAACGTGCTGTCCACAAGCCCTACGTTGGTAACTCCAATTCTTGGTACACCCACTTCTGGGACGCTGACAAATGTTACTGGACTCCCTCTTACCACTGGCGTAACAGGAACTTTACCGGTTGCCAACGGCGGAACTGGGGCTACTGCGGCTTCTGGTACAGGCGACGTAGTGCTGGCTACCGCACCAACTATTGCAAACCTAACCTTCACAGGCAGCGCAACCGAGCAGGTATACGCATTATCTGGCCTAACTCCCGGCTTGGCTCCGGCCAATGGAACCATCCAAACGTGGACGCTGACAGGGAACTCTACCCCAACAAGTTCTTTGACTACCGGCCAGTCCCTCACCCTTATGATCGATGACGGTACGGCCTACACAATCACATGGCCATCGGTAGTATGGAAGACTAACGGTGGCACAGCACCCATTTTAAACACCGGAGGTTTTACGGCGATCCAACTATGGCAGGTTGGCAGTACGCTGTACGGCGCTCGCGTGGGGAATAACTGATGCTGTCGGGCAAACTTCGTGCAGCCACCGGCGGTGCCGTCGGAGAGTCTTGGACGTATGCAGAGAGCCTATCCAAAGGTCAAACGGTATGGGGGCCTTCAGGAGGCGTCATTTATCCATACATTACAAATACATCCAACTCGGTTAAATATTTTAATGGAACGGAGTTTGGCATACTTGCTCGGGAATCTGGTTTTGCAACAACTACCGATGGCACGGCTTGGTCTTATTGGGTAAATACAACAACGGATGCGTTTGTTGGGTCCAACTTTAGAGCAATTGGGTCAGATGGTTCCGCTTGGATGATAGGTGGTAATGATTACTACCTTTGGTATTCCGCAGACAAAATTACATGGACAAACTACTGGTCCTATTTAACTGCTGCAGGCTGGCCTACGGGCGGGTACCCTGCATGGGGAATTCTTTGGGATGGAACTAATTGGTTAGTACTGTGCGGAGACGGAATGATAGCCACTAGCGCAGGAACTAATTTAACCTCATGGACAATTACATACGGTCTGAGAACTCTTGTCAGCGCTGCAAATACAAATGTAAATAGTATAAATAAATACAATGGGTTGTATGTTGCTTGGGGGGATACTTTTTATCAAAGTAAAGCGTTTTTAGCCACAAGCCCCGATGGCGTTAATTGGACCACTAGAATTACTGCTACTGGTGATTGTTTTGAATGCTTGGTATGGACAGGGCTACAATTTGTTGCAGTTACCTTTAACGGTTTGGTGTATACAAGCACAAATGGAACCACATGGACAAGCAACACTGGAGCGCAAACTGCCCTGACTACATTTTCTGCTGGCTGGGAATCTACTATGGTTTGGGATGGAACTAAATTAGTTCTTATGGTGCAAACGGGACAGGTGCTTACAAGTACAAATGGAACTACTTGGACTTTAAATAACTCTTTATCATCAAATAGCAATTGGGGCGCTCGTAGGGCTAACTCTATTGCCTATGTAAATTCAAAATACGTTGTAGTTGGCGGCGCTGGAACTACCTACCAAACTGCTACAACTGCACAATCCACTGATTTAACCACATGGACTTTCCCAGATACGTTAACGCAAACTGCGACTACATTTGGAAGGAATAGGGTTACAAAGATTGTATGGTCAGGAACCCAGTATATAGCTCAAGGTTACTTTAACTACGCGCTTGCCAACAGCCCAGATGGTATTAACTGGACAAACAACCTAACATTATTTAACACCACATCCTTTACTTCTGGTAATAGTTCTTTGGCTCTTTATTTAACGTGGGGCAACAACAAGTTTTTAATATATAAATATATAGCGGCTAGTGGTATATATACAGGTTATGCGTATTCAAGCCCTGATGGTCTTACTTGGTCTGTTGAGGCGGGTTTTACTTCTACATTTGGTAGCGCGTATGGAATTATTAGTGCGGGTACATACGTAGGAAATAAGTTTTTGATTTGTTTTCAAAACGGTAATTTTGGTGCAAGTATTGATGGCACAACATGGGTGGATACCGGAGCTCCATGGGGTTCAACAACATCTGCACCTTCGTTTGTTTGGAGTGGCACTACATATCTTGCTATAAATATTTACGGAGTAGCGGTTAAAACAGCCACAAGCCCCGATGGATTAACATGGACAAACCAACCTGATTCAATAACTAAAGGGGTGAACGTTACATCAAATGCAACATTTTGGGATGGTTCGCGTTTTGTAGCGGTATCTAGTAACGGATATTTATGGACAAGCCCTACCGGTGTAACGTGGACTCTTAGTAGCGATTTACGAAATGCTTTGGTAGCCGCATCGTCAGCAAATGTAAATGCAGCTACATGGTGTGGAACATTTTGTATTGTTAACTGTCACAACGGGAAGATTGCCAAAAGTTATGATCTTATTACGTGGACAATAAACGATAGCTTGATGCAATCTGCATGGGGTACTACGTATCAACCCTCGACCGTAGAAACTCAGTCTGTCAACTGGAATGGGGCTCAATTAGTAATTGGTGGACGAAACGGTAAATTGGCTGTTTCAACTTAAAGGAAAAATAATGTACGCACGTATTGAAAACGACCAAATTGTTGAGTGGCCTATCGTTAATATCTACCAGCGCCTGCCGCAGGTAAGTTTCTCCGAGCCAATCAACCACGCCAACCTGCCAGACGGGTTCGTCTATGTAGCGCCACCAGCAATCCCGGAGTACAACCCTGTCTCACAGACTGTTGTGCTAAACGCTCCCATTATGGTAGCGGGCTCATGGCAGCAGGTTTACAGCGTAGTAGACCTATCCGCTGCGCAACTGCAAGCAAACGCAGATAGCGCTGCCTCCGCCGCACGTAGCACCCGGGATGCAAAAATAGCTGCATCTGATTGGACGCAAGTGGCTGACGCTCCTGTAGACCAAGCGGCATGGGCAACCTACCGCCAAGCACTGCGAGACATCCCGTCGCAGTCAGGGTTTCCCGCAGACATTCAGTGGCCTACAGCGCCCGTATAACATGTTCAGCTTCTTTCGTCGCAAGACCAAGATGGAGTTCATCCAGCGCGTAGAAGGCGTGGCGGAGCTTATGCCGATTATCCCTGCGTCGCAGTACAAGCACCCGTGGGTAGGTCGGCTAGCAGAAGACCTGAAGAAGCAACGCTCACGTCCTGACTATGGCATGCAGCAGGAAATCCATACTGCTAAATGTCCCGGGATATTTGGCGTGGTACAAAACGGGTGGATATTGCGCACTTGGCAAGACATTACTATTGAAACCAATGGGGACGGTAATACATGTTCGTGGACTTCTGCGATAAACCAAGATAACCTAATCGGCGTAAACGCGATTGGATTCCACCCTGCTGGACAGTTAACAGACTTCCTAGAAAACTGGGACGGGGCGCTACGGCAAGTGGTTAAATTCCAAACGGGTTGGTCGTGTAAGGTTCCAAAAGGCTACTTCTTAATGGAGATGCCCGTTGCATATTCGGACGACGACCGTTTTGAAGTACTGCCCGGGATGCACCACGTTGGCGGATATACCGAGCTTAACCCGCAAACCAAGTGGAAGGTTAAGTCAGGGAAAACCCTTATAAAAGCCGGTACCCCCATAGCACAGTACATGCTGGTGAAACGCGAAGAATTTGATATGTCCATGCGTTTGGCAAAAGGAACAGAACTTAACCTTTCTAGGCTGATACATGAGCATGTGTTTGTGCGAAGTGTAAAAAACTTCAAGGACTTCCACCAAAAATTCATGACTTGATATGCACGAAATAAAAAACAGCATTCGGGTATTGGACAACGTAGTCCCACTACACCACAGGGCGATGGTGTATAACTACGCCGCTAACTCTCTCTATAAAATAGGGTTTACTGACGGGGTACAAGTCCAACTACAGGGGCAACGGTACTCCTACTTATGTAGCATGTACGGTGAAGAGGATGTGAAGAATCTGGGGCTAATGCAGTTCTTAGAAGGAACCGAGATTGGGGACATCCTCAAAGACTACACCCCCAACAGCGCAGCAGTTAACCTCAGCGTGCCAACCAACGTCCATTTTGCCCATACGCACGGACAAGATTTAGTTTTGCTGTACTACGTAAATCTGGAATGGAAGCCCCATTTTTACGGAGAGACCGTGTTTTTCAACGAAGATTGCTCTGACATTGTGCGGTCATTACCGTATACGCCGGGTAGGTTTGTGTTGTTTGATGGGAAGATGCCGCACTCGATACGCCCCCAGTCGTCTGCTGGACCGGACTACCGGTTTACCATAGCAATTATGTACTCCAAAAAGGCCGAATCATGATTGATTTCTACAATGAGGGGCTAGTTATATTTGACTATGCCTTGTTTGCACTGTTAATGTTTGTTGGTATTGCTGTTGTAGCTATCTTTTCTCGTGATTGATGCAATTGCTTCTGCTCAAATACCGTGGCCCAACACCGAGACAAGAATCGTGTTGGTGTGCCGTGTCGTCTTGCCGAGTGAGAAGTATGGAGCAAATGAGTTTTTAGACAAAGACGGGAGGGTGTGCCGCTGGGTTGTGGAGGTCAAAAATGATCGACCCAATTAGCGCATTTGCCATAGCACAGGGTGCTATAAAAGGTATCCAAGCCGCAATCAAAATGGGCAAGGATGTCCAAGGAATCACGAATGACGTGATGAAGTTTTTTGACGCAAAGGATAAGGTAGCTAAGGAAGCTGTAAAGGACCCGAAGAAAAAGTACAGTTCGGATACCAGCCAAGCGATGTCCACAGTCATGCAATTGCATGAACTGAATAAAGCTGAAGAAGAACTCAAGTGGCACTTTATCAATCAGGGCCAGAGTCAGTTGTGGAGTCAGATTCTGCTTGAGCGCAACAGCATAGTGCAGCGCAGACGAACGCAAGAGATACTGGATGCTAGGGCGGCTAAGAACCGCAAGCAAGAGATAGACGAAGCCATCACAATGGGTTTGTGCATACTGGTTGCCGCTGCCATATTTTTCTTGGTGGCTTGGGGGATTATTGCAATGAAAGGAAAATTATGAGCGAAGGAACTTTAAACGCTAATACAACCCTTGACAAAGTTCTTGGGTATGTAGATTCGCCATTTAAACTTGCCGCTATTCTTGTCATGGGCGTAGTTGCTTTCGCTGGCTACTTTGTGTACACAAACCAAGACCTGCTGATTGGCGCTTACAAAGAGTCCAAGAAGATACCTAGCATTGCCGAGGACAGGGTTGAGGATGCTTCTGCCCACCTGTTCAAGACCACCAATGCCACTATCGTTGCGGTGTTCAAAGTCAACCCCATGTTTGGCACTAGGGTTCTTTACCGAGCCTACGCCAAGGACGGGCGAGACAAAACCAATGACGGACTAGATGTAGGACTGTTCACGCAGAACGCAGCCAATAACGCCGATGTTGTAAAACTGATGGCAAACGAAATCCCTTGCGGGGAGTACCGCACAGCGCAGTCTGAAATGGGTATTTGGTACATCAACAAGGGCGTTACCTATACTTGCAGAATCAGCGTTCCACCAGAGCCGGGGCGGTTTGTGGGACAGATAACCGTGGGATGGGAAACCGAACCCGAAAACTTAGAATCAGCACGAACCATGCTGAGTATTGCCGCAACCATGTTATCTAGGAGTAAACAATGACCTTGAGTGATCTGAACCCGCTTGCCGCTATTGGGGGCAAACTTATTGACCGTTTTTTGCCTGACCCAATTGCTGCTGAAAAGGCCAAAGCTGAACTGTTTCAGATGCAGCAAAACGGTGAACTGGCGAAGATGGCAAACGAGACCGAGATGTTTAAAGCCGAGCAGCAAAACACCACAGACCGCTGGACTGCTGACATGGCTTCGGATTCGTGGCTGTCTAAAAATGTTCGCCCAATGACTTTGGTGTATATCCTGACCGCTTACCTCACACTGGCTATTCTGGACGGCTTCGGCTTCAAGATTTCCGAATCTTACGTTACGCTGCTTGGGCAGTGGGGAATGCTCGTGATGGGTGCGTATTTTGGTGGCAGAACGCTTGAGAAATTAGCCGATATGAAAGGTAAAAAATGAACCTCTCACCCCACTTCACCCTTGCAGAACTGACCGTCACCGACCACAGGGAGTTTGACAACAGCCCGACCCAAGAGGAAATCAGCAACTTGCAACGCTTGGCGCAATTGCTGGAACAGGTCAAAGAAACCCTTGGTGGCAAGCCAATTATGATTAATTCTGCGTTCCGCAGTAAGCAAGTCAATGATGCAGTTGGAAGCTCTGACCGGTCTCAGCATCGTAAGGGGTGCGCGGCTGACCTCCGAGTACCGGGAGTGACCCCTGATGAGGTAGTCCGTGCCGTGATTGCTGCGGGTTTACCCTATGACCAGATCATCCGTGAGTTTGACCGTTGGACGCACATCAGCATTCCAAACACCGAAGATGCAGAACCAAGAGGAGTTGCGCTTATCATTGACAAATCAGGTACTCGACCTTTCGCCTGATTCATGGGAAAATGAGCTATGCCCTTACAAAAAGTCGTCCTAAAGCCCGGTGTTAACCGCGAAAACACTCGTTACACCAACGAGGGCGGCTACTATGAATCGGACAAAGTTCGGTTTCGTCAGGGCACACCAGAAAAAATTGGAGGGTGGTCACGTTTTTCCGCCAACACTTATTTAGGCATTTGCCGTTCCTTATGGAACTGGGTTACGTTGGCAGGTGCAAACCTTATGGGTGTAGGTACTGACCGAAAGTTCTATATCGAGCAGACGGGGATTTACTACGATATAACCCCTATCGTTTCCAGCCACATACTTTCACCCAACCCGGTAACTACGATTAGCGGGTCCAACTCAGTCACCGTAGTGGATGCAAGCTACGCCCCTGTAACCGGGGACTTTGTAATTTTTTCAGGAGTTGCAACAGTAAACAACGTGACGCTTAGTGGAGAGTATGAAGTTACGACACTGGCTACCGTCACTACTACCGGAAGTATTGCTGGGTATACCTTAACAGTAACCGTGGTGGCCGGGGGAGCCTTAGCCGTTGGTCATGTGCTATCTGGTACAGGTGTTACCGTAGGAACCAAAATTGTTGCCTTTGGCACAGGTACTGGGGGTACTGGTACTTACACAGTCAGCGTTTCGCAGACGGTAGCCTCTACCACTATTACAGCTAATCCCGTAGCTAATTCTTTTCAAGTAACGTCCGCTACCGTTGCAAACGCCGCTGGGTCAGGTGGGGGTTCTGTAGCCTATGCGGCATATCAACTGCACTTCGGTACTGCAATCTCCACCACTGCTGCTGGTTGGAGCGCAAACACATGGAGTAGCGGAAACTGGGGTGGCGTAGGGTACAACGCAACGGCTACTTTAAGTATCTGGAGCCAATATAACTTTGGTGAAAATCTTCTGCTCGGTCCAAAATTGGGCCCATTGTATTACTGGAATGCAAGCACCGCACCCACACTACTTGCCCCGACACAGATTACTATTTCAAACGCAAGCCCTGCGGTAGCTACCCTAGCCAGCAACTCAACTACGCCGATACTTAGTGGTACAGCGATCATGTTTGAGACTACGGGGGCGCTGCCACTGCCGCTTGCGCCGTTTATTGTGTATTACGTTACATACGTTACAGCTACTACGTTTAAGTTGTCTACCAGCTACGCAAACTATGTGGCAGGTACTTTTATAGACACCTCAACTGCGGGATCGGGTACACAGTCGTTATCTATACGGGCAATCCCTGTGGCCGCACTGGCGGGAGCTAGTGATGTACCGCTCCTGCAGAATACTTTATTGGTGTCGGATGCCAGCCGGTTTACGTTTTGCTTTGGGGCTAACGACTTTGGAAGCACTACGTATGACCCCATGTTGGTTCGTTGGTCTGACCAAGAGAGCGTCACAAACTGGACCCCTGCAGTAACTAACCAGTCCGGTAGCATACGTTTATCACACGGCTCATTAATCCAAGCCGTTTTACAAGCCCGCCAAGAGATTTTGGTTCTTACTGACGCGGCCATCTACTCCTTGCAATACCTCGGGGCCCCGTATGTTTGGAGCTCCCAACTGCTCAGTGACAACATTTCAATTACCAGCCTTAACGCTGCGGCATACACCAACGGAACTGCCTATTGGATGGGACAGGATAAGTTCTATAAATACGATGGACGGGTTCAAACACTCCGCTGCGACTTGCGGCAGTTTGTGTATGGCGATATTAACCGCGCTCAGTTCTCTCAAATCTTCTGCAGCACCAATGAAGGCTTCAACGAAGTCTGGTGGTTTTACTGTACGGCAGCCAGCAGCACAATTAACCGCTATGTGGTGTACAACTACGCGGAAGATATTTGGTATTACGGAAGTATGGCCCGCACTGCATGGCTAGACACATCGCTCAGAAACTACCCAACAGCCGCCACATACGTTAATAATTTGGTTTATCACGAGAACGGTGTAGACGACGGCACTTTAGCTGAACCATTGCCCATAATTGCGAGCGTCACAACATCTCAGTTTGATATTGGCGACGGACACAACATGGCGTTTGTGTGGCGTATGCTGCCTGACTTAACGTTCCGGGGGTCTACAGAAGGGACTACGCCTAGAGTGACACTGCAGCTTTTACCTCTGCAGAACTCTGGTTCTGGATACAACTCCCCCCTATCGCTCGGCGGAGAAAACCCGCAAGCGGCGCAATATATAACAGCTACGCAGACATACCCAATTGACCTAGACACCTTTACAGGGCAAGTCAATATCCGTGTTCGTGGTCGGCAGATGTCTATGCGTATTATTTCATCCGATTTGGGTACGCAGTGGCAGTTAGGGGCTCCCCGTATTGACATTCGGCCTGACGGAAGAAGGTAAGTATGTCCCAGAAAAATGTAGTAGCTCCTCGGCTGCCTAGCGCTCCTCCTGTGTACGATCCGGCGTACCAAGATAAATTTACAAACCTGCTGCGCTTGTATTTCAACCAATTGGATAACCAAAGCCCAATTAACATTTCGACACAGCGTATTGGTGCAGAAATAATTGCTGCCCTAAGTGCGCCGCCTACCCCGGGGACTTCGGGGCCTAGTCTGCCAACACAAGCGGATGTAGCCAACCTACGTATTGGCGACGTTTATTACGATACAACTGCAGGTAATGTACTCAAGGTAAAAGTATGAACGATATATTTAAACTCCTTGAATCGCAGGGCTACCGGCATGGGGGCCCAATCCGATATTTTGACGAGGGGGGCTACCGGCATGGGGGCCCAATCCGATATTTTGACGAGGGGGGCTCTCCCCGTGGGGGCGGGGATTTTGGTGGTACCGGTAGTCATTCCCCGGGTCCTTCCGGTCCATCGGGCGGTGACCCCGGTTCCGGCCGTAGAGATGCTGGAGGTGATACATCTGCTCCATCTTCTAGCGATCCCGGACGCGATGTTCGCAATGGTGAAAATTTAGGGGGTATGGGAAGTGCTACACCCAGCATAAGTGGTGATCCCCGTAGCGGGGATGATGGAAACGCTGCCTCCAGCGAACCTTCTATGGATAGGTCTTTTACTGTTTCCAGTGCGCCTGCAGCGTACTCCAATGTTAAGCCCGGAGAGAGCGCATTTGCGCAGTACGGCGCTACCACTGCTACCAATATCCATAACCAAGCGGAGCAATCAAAAGCAGAAGGCGTTACCCTTGCATCTATCTTAGGACGGGAGCCTAACTATGGCGAGCTCTCGCAACTAAGCGACTCTGGTATGGGGTCTATGGAGGGGGTAAACCCTAATAATCTGACGGGACAAACGGTAGATCATATGCTGGCGGCCCAAGACTTTGCCGCCGTCGTAGACAAATACGCCATCCCCGCGCTGTCAGCCTTGGTGCCTAACTTTGCCATTGCTTACAACCTCGCTAAGGTGGCTAGTGGGGATATAACCGTTGGGCAGGCGCTTACTTCGTTTGCTACCTCATACGCAGCAAAGGCCCTTGGGGTGAGCCCCTCTGTACTTGGCTCAATGGTTGCGGGTAATTTTGGCCAAGCCGTTGCATCGCAGGCGTTAGGTAGCATTACGCAAGGTATTGCAAAGGCTTCAAGCGTACCCGGCGGCTTAGTAGCATTTGGGTTAAAAGAATCCGGTGCTGGGCAAGCCATCAGCCGCGCTATCAACGGCACAATTGGAAATTCTGGAGCAGGAGTTTCTACGGCTTCTATTGCAAGCTCGATTGACAAGGCGGTTTCAGGTATTGGCGGGGCTATTACGGGTTCCGCTACAACTGCAGGGACTACGGGCACCGGGGCGCAACCTTTAAGTTTAGACCCTGTAGACAATATTCTGAACAGTTCGTCCAATGCACCTACCATAAATGATTTAGTAATGACGAGTACGCCAACTGCACCCATTGCATCTGCCCCGTCGATGCCCAATCCATCCGCTAGCAGTTTTGCTATCCCGGTTAACACCGCAGCAGCTACCCCATATAACGGCGCGGAAATCGATTATCTGTATGACGTGGGCGGGAGCAATATATTTGCGCCCCAAAAAGCTGGCACTCCAAAGCCAGATGTCCTAAAATACTTGCAAACCAATGTGGCAACTGCCGCGCAGGGCGGGTCTATTACCGACCTTTTAGATTACGTAAGGAAATAATATGGCATGGTATACCGACGAAGATTACGAGACGGGTGAGTCGTACCAGTATTGGTTAGACTCTCCTAACGACCCTGACTACGATACGCAAGCTATCTATAGCCCAGAAATTGACGCTGAGATTAATGCTGCAGAGGAGTTTACATCACCCAGTATTACAAGCCTTTCGGGCGATGCAATCGAACAGCAAAAAGCAAAAGCTGCATTTGACTCTACTGGGTTTGACTGGAAAAGAGCGGTATCTTCCATAGGGGAATCCGGGCTAAAAGCAATTACTGACCGATATACAAAAAATGGAAATATCGAATGGGGTAATGTAGCCAAAGACGCTGCTGCTGCGTACATGGCAAAGCAAGCGTATGACCAAGCAAGTAAGCCTATTGCACCTACAGGCTACCAAGGTGGAATCCCAAGCTACACAGGTGTGCGGGAACAAGTAACACCTACCCAAGGACTACGTGCGGGCCAAGGAGGCCAACGGTATTTCACAGATATGAAGTACGCCACAGATGCAGGATTACCCGCCGCACAGGCAGCTACCGCAGCGCAAGCTACCGCATTAACCGAACGAAACGCAGCTCGCCCAGTGGCTCCTGCAGCGCCAGTAAATCAAGACCCCGCATCCAATACATTTTTTGGACGGACTCCATCGCAGGCCATGCAAGCCCCCGCAGGGTTAGCTACTGCTCCACGGAATACTGCACCTGCTGCGCCAGTAACTCAGCAAGCAACAATCCCTGCAAACCAGCGCCCCATATTTACCAACAACGATCAAATCATGGCATGGAACAACGCCAATGCTTCTGGTCCATTGAGCCCAAATTGGGTTATGCCTGATGATACGGATAACAGGCCAGCGCCAACCCCGCCCCCAGTGGGTGCCGCTGAAGGTGGGCTCATGGGTTACGCCAAGGGTGGCGTTCCTACTAAGCCTCAAGGCACTTATTTACGCGGGGAGACCGACGGTATGGCAGATCAAATTCATGCAACCATTGACGGCCAGCAGCCTGCTCGCCTAGCGCACGGAGAGTTTGTAGTTCCTGCGGACGTTGTATCTCATTTAGGGAACGGCAACTCCGACGCGGGCGCTAAGCAACTCTACAAGATGATGGACCGTATCCGTATGGCCCGCACTGGCACCAAGAAGCAAGGCAAAGAGATCAACCCCGACAAGTTTGCACCGGACGGCCTTGCTGCTTATGCAGAAGGAGGCACCATTGCATCTCAAGTAGCGTCTGGCATTACAGGACAAGAGTCCAACCTGTCGAATTGGGTTGGGCCTTATGTAACCAATATGCTAGGCAAAGGTCAGGCGCTAAGCGAGCAGCCTTACCAAGCATACCAAGGCCCTTTGACTGCTGGGCCGTCTGCGCTACAGACTACAGGCTTTCAAAACGCTGCCAACATCTCAACCCCTATGGGTATTGGTCAGGCTGCGGACACAGCGGGCGGCATTGCTGGCCAGAAGCAGACTTCTAGCTTCCTAGCACCGGGTACTACTCAATCGTACATGAACCCCTACATGCAGAATGTAGTAGACGTCCAGCAAAAAGAAGCCCAGCGTACTGCAGATATTGCTGCAACCAATCGACAAGGACAGCAGACGCAAGCTGGGGCTTTTGGCGGTTCGCGCGCGGCCGTTATGGATGCAGAAGCTGCTCGTAACTTAGCGTTGCAACAAGGACAGATTCAGGCTACCGGGCTACAGTCCGCCTACGACGCGGCCGCTAAGCAGTTCAACACCGAGCAGACTACTGGCTTGGCGGGACTCAACACCCAGATACAAGCCGCACAGGCTCAAGGAAATCTGGGCGCTACCCAGAACGCTGCTGGACTGGCAAACCTCAACGCGCAGCTCACTGCAGGCGGCACACAGCAAGGCATCGAGCAAGCTGGTGTTACAGCAGACAAAGCTGCGTTTGAAGCTGAGCGTGATAACCCATACAAAATGGCGCAGTACCAGCAGTCATTGCTGCAAGGGCTGCCATTAAACGCCCAAAGCTACAACATCACGAACAACCCGTATGCCGCAGCAGCAAGCGCTGGAAGTGGTGTCTACAACATGTTTAATACCGCAGCTAAAGCATAAGGACCGAAAATGTACGACCTCCGCCAATTATCAGCGCTCAACGGTACGCTGCCCACCCAACAAAATCCAGCCGGGGTTACCGCACAACTGGTTGATCTGCTGGCAATGCAGAAAGTCGAAGAGGATAAAAAGGCGGCAGCCCGAGCGCTCGCCATTGCCGCCGGCCAAGCCAATATGCCCACTGTTGCACAGGGCCTAGAGCAGCAAGCCCTTAATTCCGCCCGTGGCGAGATTGCACAGAAACTAGGTTTAGCTGGACTGGCTCAACAGCAAGCGCCCCAAGGCCCTGCCCCCCAGCAGCCGCCTGCACAAGGTATCGCTAGCGCCCCATCTCCTCTGCCAGAGTCCTATCAAGAGGGTGGAATCGTTGCGTTTGCCAAAGCAGGCGCAGTAAAAAACCCGGATGATGAGGACGAGGGCCCTCCCGTTATGGACCCCGAGGCACTTGCATTTGAGCAAAGAAACATGGCGCGTATTGAGAGCGAACAAAACTTGGACCCTGAAACTTTGGCGGCATCTAGAGAGGCCCGGTACGACAAACGGCTTGGGGCAAGTAACCTTGCCGCCATCGAAAACCAAAAGGTTCGTACCGCTGGACTACAGGCGTTGTATGACCGGCAGGTTGCGGAACGTCCTTCCAGTTTTATAACTGGTTTACAGCGTATGGGCGAAAACGTCCATGCCCTCCCCGGTCAGCAATTCCAAGGGGTGTCTTCGGCTATTACCAAAGCCCGAGAGGGCTACACAACCCAAGATATTGCCAACCAAACTGCAATAGACGGCTTAAACATTGCCATGGAAAAAGCTATCCGTGAGAATGATATTGGTGCATACAACGCGGCTGTAGCGGGACTTGATGAAGCTAAGGCACGTATTGCGGAAGGTGGCAAACAAGGCACTACGGTAATGGACGTTAACCGCAGGACGCAGACACAGAAAGAAACTAACTACGAGACAAACAAAACACGTAAGCAAATTGCAAAAGATAACGCTGCAGCCCGCGCGCAAATTTCAAGCGAAGGTATTGCAAGCCGGGCACTAGCTGCCAAGGGTCAGGAAGACTATAGAGCCGCGCAACTTAAACTAAACGAGCGGGAGCAGCAAGACCGGGCCCGCGCAAATGCGGAGTTGGTTGTAAAAGCCCAAATGGCTAAGCATCCGAAAGCACTGCTGGCATCAGCGGGAGACCAAGCAGCAATAGATGCAATGGCCCGGGACGAAGCAATTTTCAGACTTGAAGCCTACAGACGCAACGGAGTGCCGATAAGTATGGGTGAGGACGCGCCAGCTACTACAATGCCCCCAGAAGTTGCGGCCCTCCTGCAAAAGTACGGCAAAAAATAACCCTGAGAAATATTTATGGCTGATCTAGAGTCCCTTTATCAAGCACTTCGTAATGCGGATGCAGCGGGGGACACTGCCGGAGCTACAGCCCTAGCCCAATATATCCAATCTATAAATGCGGGGGCTCCGCCCCCTGCCGCCCCTGCAGCACCTACTAAATCTGCTGGGTTCTCCCTTGCAAATACTGCGTTAGGGTTGGGTCAGGGTGTCATTGGAGCCGGCAAGTCGTTGGCTGATGTATTTGGTGCAGACAATGCCGTATCAGCAGCCCTAGGACGTGGGCAGTCTGCGTTGGGGGAAATGAAAACTCCTGAACGCCAAGCCGAACAGGCCGCACGTCAGGCCAAGATTAAAGCTGCGGAGGGTACTGGGTTCTTAAATGAAGTCGGCGCTGAGTTGGGTGCTGTTGTAGAAGCCCCAATCGAGTCTACTGCCCAAGCCCTTGGGTCTGTTGTACCCTACTTAGTTACTGGTCTTGTCGGCGGAGCAGCCAAACTTCTACCCGCTACGGTGCGGGTAATTAACACAATCGTAGGTGCTGCGCAAGGCGCGGGCTCCGTCAAAGGCTCCATATACGACGCGGTGTACGAACGCCTAAAAGGCACAATGCCGGAGGCCAAGGCTAGAGAGCAAGCCGCTATAGCTCAAGAATACAACAAAGAAAATGCTTTGGATATCGCTGGAGGCACAATTTTAGGTGCCGCAGGCGCTCGTTTCGGAGTGGAAAACCAGTTGGTCCAAGGCGGGGCCAAGAAATCTATAGGTCGCGCCGCGCTGGGCGAAGCCCCAATGGAAGGTGCCCAAGGAGGCCAAGAAAAAATTGCACAGAACCGGGCATTACAACGCGCTGGGTTCGATGTAGATACATTCCAAGGGGTTGCCGGACGGGCTGCAGGAGATGCGGCTCTGGGTGCTTTAGCTGCGGGTTCGATCAGCGCAGTGCAAGGCAGGGGTGCGCAGCCTAAACCTGTTTCAGGTGAATCCCCAACTGTGGATACCCAACCTACTACGGAGACTACGACTACACCTTTGGGAGAGGCTACCTACGGCGACATGTGGCAAGCCCGCGAACGCCTACGGCAAGAACCTCAGACCCCTATAGTCAAGGCGGCTATTGCGGAAATTTCCGCAAAAATGGATGATCTCAATGCAGCGGATGTTCAAAATCGGGTAAGTGAGGCTACGCTTAAAAAAGATATAGCCGCAGAAGATCAGTTCAAAAAAGATACTACCAATCAAGAACAAATTGGATTGCGTGTAGCTGAGCCTGACGGCAAGTTGCCCCCTGAAGTAGATGCTAGTGGTAATCCCTTACTTCCCGCACCTCCTACTAACGATGCTACAGAAGGTTTGCGCGACGTAATTGCTGCGGAATTGCCCCCTACAACAGACGTATTACGCGACGCAGGTATTGCGCCTACCCAAGCAGAATTAGAAGCTGCGGGTCAACAGCGGCTAGATATGACTATGCCCACCCCTATAACTGAGGCGGAAGTAACTGCCTTTGGGGCGTCTATGTCCAAGACCAACCGGCAATGGTTGGCTGATAACCTCCTAGGGAAAACCCCTGACCAAGTTCAAATGGAGATCGCTGCCAAGCAATTGGTAGTGCCAGAGAACAAAGGAATACAGAAGGTAGTCAAAGAGATCGTTGCCAATGTAACGCCCAAGGAGCCTCAAAATGCGCCCAGTACGCAGCCTACAATTCAGTCGCCCCCTCGAGCCGGAGGACGTGAGCCAAGCGTGGATGTATCTGTTCCACCTACCGCCGACGACACAGCAGCGCCCGGAGCCGGAGCCCCCACCGGACAACCTGCAGGACCTGTCGGACAGCGATTGGTTTCTCCTGAGCAACCTGTTGTTACAAGAACTCAACAGCCGGGAATTAAGCCCCCTACACTGAAGCGCCGGGTTGAAGTAGATACCGCTGAGATTGCCCGTCGCCAAGAAGCCGCCGACATTGCAGCACGACTCGCTGAACAAGCCCAAGCCAGTGCGTTGGGTAAACCTGCCCCTGAGCAGCGTACGGTTGTGCCGGATCGTGGGCAACGGGACCAGCAGCGTACCCAACCCCCTACCGCTCAGATTGTCGGGGCGCTAAACGAGGTCGTAAAGAGTCCGCAATTTACTGAGAAAGTCAAGAACGATGCCCGCCGGCACTTAGAGGCTATTGCAAGCAAAGAAGCTCCTGCCGCTAGCGCGGAGATGGCGGTTGAGTTCCTAGTTGAACAAGCTAACAAACCCCGGTTCCAGCGTACTGAAACCCCCGCGAAGCCCATGTCGCATGAGAAGGTCAAGGCTATTGTTGCCGGAATCGTAGCCAAACTAAAGAACGCGCCAGAAGTGATAGTTGTGCGGGATATGAACGATGCTGCAGTGCCGCAAGCAGTACGTGACCACAACAACGAGCAGTTAGCCGGAGGAGCCAAGGGCTCTCCCGCAGGTTTCTACCATGATGGCAAGGTGTATATCGTATCCAGCCAAGTAAGCAGCGAAGCGGATGTAGTAACTACGTTTGCGCACGAAGCCCTTGGGCACTTTGGATTACGTGGAGTATTTGGCACTGCGCTTGATACCGAACTAAAAGCCATTGAGACTACCTATAAAGCTGAGATGGAAGCCGTGGCGGCTAAGTACGGGTTGGACTTGTCCGACCCCAAGCAAGCATCGGAAGCCGCAGAAGAAGTGCTGGCTAATTTGGCGCAAACCAAACCGACACTGGGTATTGTTCAACGGGCAGTAGCGGCCATCCGTGCGTTCATTCGCAAGATCATGCCTAGTCTGCAGATGACGAACAACGACATCATCGCTAAGTTCATCCTGCCAGCACGGGCGTTTGTGGAGTCGGGAGGCAGTGCAGTAGCTGCTGACGGGGGCACCCGGTTTAACTTACGCGGAAAGATTACAGCACCTACTACGGAAGCGTTCAAGCGGTGGTTTGGCGATAGCAAGGTTGTGGATGCGGACGGTAATCCATTACCTCTTTACCACGGCACCGGCAGAAGTTTTGACACTTTCAAGCTTTCCCCCGATGGCGCACTTGGCGCAGGAATATACCTAACGCCCAAGCCTGATTTTGCTGGTACATACGCGGATACTTCCAACCTATCCCGTAGCGACGCCGAGATGGATGAGGCAAGCGGCCAGAACGTAATGCAGGTATATGCTTCCATAAAGAATCCCTTGATGCTTCGTGCTAAAGGCGATCCAATGATCGATGCCTTGGTGCAACTTGGGATGACCCCAGATAAAGCATCCGCAATGGTTGAGAAGGCTTACGAAGAAAAAGGCTACATTGGTAAGCAGGTAATGACCCGGGCGCTGGCTCAGGGCTATGACGGGCTTATGCAGTTCCGCGATGGTGATCTGGTGGAAGTGGTTGTGTACAAACCAACGCAAGTTAAATCCGCTACGGGTAATCGGGGCACCTACGACCCAACAAACCCTGATATCCGGTTCTCCCGTGGGGATGACGCCAAGGACATTCTGCAACGTATGGGGCGTACCGCACCCAAAGAAGATACCCGTCCAATGTTGCAGCGCATAACCGATACGGTTATGGGGTCGGTTACTGCCAATACGCCTAAAGAAGGCGCGATCACCCGTGTGCTAAATATAGCGGAGGATGCCTTAGATGTTGCAGCCCCGCTGCAGCGGGCTATCCGTGCGGAAGTTCGTGCGTCCATGCCCGACATTGAGGCTAATCGGCTATTGGCGGCACTGAGTACATCGCAAGCGTTCCACGACAGTGGGCTAGCTACTACCGCCCTGTTGGACGGTGGGATTAAGTACGACCCTAACTCATCCAAGTTTAAGACCTCTGAGTCCAAAGACAACTTGAAATCGTTGGGGAATGAATACCGTAGCATGATGGATAACCACGGGCTTACCCTAGGCGAGGCACGGTATCTCACGAGCACCGCGCTGGAATCCAAACGTATGCTGGCACTGTATGGCATGCGGGATCGCATGATGGCTGAAGCCGATGCCAAAGAGCTAGAAGGTAAGAAGAAGATTGCGGCTGAATTGCGCAATAAGGCGGAGTCCTACGTATTTCACATGAGCCCTGAGCAAGTTAAAGAAGGCATGAAGCTGTTCAATACCTTGCCAGAGATTAAGAAGATTGAGGACATCAAGCAGGGCATGCGCAAGTGGTTGCGTACCTTTCTGCAGGAGACAAATATTTGGTCTGAGGAGACTGGGCAGTGGATGTTGGACAACGCCGAGTGGATTCCATTCCAACGGGATTCTGCAGATGCCGATACGGATAAAGACGGATTCAACGCGTATATCCGTGGGCTACAGGCCAAAGCCAAAGAACACCAGTTCAAAGGTTCCATGCTGGAAGTGCATGACGTGATGGACAACTTTGAGAACTGGGCTGCGTATAGCGTGGCCCGAGGTATCAAGAACCAGAAGGCTACAGAACTAGCACAGGCCGCAGTCAAGTACATTCCTGACCAAGCCAAAGCCGTAGTTACCCCTGACCCTCGCGCAGCCGACCGAACCGTGTCATACCTTGAGAAGGGGTCTCCCAAGTACGTAGAGTTTGACAGCGCAGCCAAAGCCCAAGTATTTAAGGGCGCACCTGTAATGGCTACGTCAGCGTTGCCGTTTATTGGCGGATTTGTAGACAGCGTAAACAGGGTATTTCGTGGAGCCATTGTTAACTTCCCGCTGTTCCCCGTGCTTCAGTTGGCTATGGATTCAATGGCCGCGACGTACTTGTCCGGATTGAAGCCTCGGTATGCGTTTCAGATTCCACTCACAGCCGTAGCAGAGGTGGTTAAAACTATGCGGGGTACAAGCGCAGCACATAAAGAACTACGCACATTCGGTGTGGTGGGTGTGCATGACTACGACGCCTCGCTGTCAAAATCAAACGCTGACGTGCAAGCAGGGCTCCGCAAACTGGGCGCACTCGAAAAGTACCCTGCGATCATGCAGCAATTAAACTTGACTGCAGACAATGCGGTGCGACAGGCAGTCTACTTGGCGGCTAAAGATTCCGGCCTATCTGAGGCAGATGCTGTAGAGCGGGCGTTTGAGATTATTAACTTCCGTACCCGCGTTGGAAACAACCAGTTGGCTGCGGCGGCACGTAACGTAGTGTTCTTAAATGCGTTCTATGCCGCGTCACGCGTAGCGTTAAAGGTACTAAAGAGCGAAGGCATTGCGCCTACCGCCCGTGCAGAAGCTCGTAACACGCTGATAACTAACATGGCTTGGATTTTCGGTATGTCCGTAATCAACGCCATGATGAATGTAGGCGACGACGAGTACGAGAAGATGAGTAGGCAGGAACAAGCTAGCAAGCTGACGCTTCCCGGGATGCAAGGGTGGGGAATTCCACTGCGCCCCGATGTGTTCTTGTTGCCTAAATATATAGCAGAGGCGATTGTCCGGCAGTTCTCGGGCAAGTATGCGGACGACCCTGCCAAACTTCGGGCTGGCTTGTCTGACGCCGTAGTAAACGCGGTGTTTAGCGGTCCAGTTCCCGTAGCGCAGCCGATTAAGCTAGCTGTAGAGTTGGCTACAAACTACAACTTCTTTACAGGCCGGCCTATCGTAGGCACAGGGTTGGAGAAGCTCGAGCCCTATATGCAGTACTCTGCAGGTACAAGCTCGTTGGCTAAAGGTATTGGTCAGGGAGCTAAGGATTTAGTGGACGCAATGGGGATGGACGGTAAGGGTATATCTCCCGCCAAGATCGACGCGTTCATACAAGGCACTATGGGTATGTACGGGGCTGCGGCCATACTGATGACCAATTCAATGGTTAACAATACCCCAACCCAAAGCATGCAGGACACCATTGCATCTTTACCCGGCATGGGGCGTGTGGGGGTCAAAGAGTTTGACAGTCAAGTCAAGACGGATTTCTACGACTTAGCATCCAAGGTAAATATGGCGGTAGATACTGCCAACAAGCTAAAAAACACTGGCCGGGGCAAGGAGTACGGTGAGTACCTCAAAGAGAACATAGACCTAATTAAATACGGGCCTTTTGTAAACAAGATGGAACAGCAGCTTGGGGCTCTTCGTAAAGGTATGGCGGTAATTAGCGCTCGTACTGACCTTACCAAAGACCAGAAGGAAGCTCAGTTGCGGCCTTTAAAGTTGTCAGAGCAGCGCATGATGAACAACTTAGCCCCAGCGATTAAGAAGTTTAGGACAGACGCGCTACAGTAATCGCCACACGCGGACGCCGTAGCGTCCGTACTCGCAGCGGGTACGGATTATGAAGGTATAGGGCAGGTCTTTGCAAGTCTCGTTAAGGACTGATTTGACCTGCCTGATCGTGGCTACGGTTGGTATAAAGAAAGAGTTACCGGGGGCAACCTGCCCCCAGTCAAGGAAGTACTCGACCCCTACAAGGGTGAATACCTGCGGTATATCAAGGAGCGTCTTCACTTGTCAGCGGGGTCAGGTCAATCCCAAGCGCCTTAGCGTCCAAGATGTAGCACCGAACCAAGACGCCGCTCATGCCACCTAGCGCCCCTGCACCGATACGGGTAGGGTGAGACTTGCCGTCATGCTTGAGGAAGTTGGCCTTCTGCAGTCGTTGCAGCGCATCCTTAACGTCCACCTGCTTACCAGCAAAGTAACCACGGAACTCTCCCGCAGGGATCGCAAGCTCTTGCAGGTCAGGGTAGTACCGTAGCTTCAGCGTACCGCTTGGCTCTCTGATCGGAGCCTCGGGAGCCCCGCTCTTGCTGACGCTGTTAGCCACCAGTGCGTTGCGGATGTTGTCGTTGATGTATCCAGCCAGCGTTTCTTGCACCACAAGGTCTGCATCGCCCACAGTGCTTTTAGTGGCTGAGCGGTTAGCTTCGACTACCTCCAGCAGGTACGCATAGATGTTGCGTAGGTTGATATCGTGCAAGCCCAACTTCTGCGCTATGTATCCACCTGCCATCACACATGCACCGTAGCATGAGTAGAACCTGTCTGACGCATCGAGGTTTAAGTCCTTGTCAATCTTGGCTTGGAACTGCTTCAACAGGGCAATTACCTCGTCGAGGTTCTTCAGGATGTACTCAATATATATTGGGCCGGCCACACCGTAGTTGTCTGTGAGGTTACCGAAGACTCGATCAATCTCATCCTTGGTTGCGCCCTTGTACTGGGGCACGGAAATCTCCAGCGTCCTGCGTAGCTCGCCATCGGCCGTACTCTTAATGGAAAGTAGTTTGTCAACGATTGACGCATTGCCCGAGGTAATCGTAAAGTTGCACCATGAGGTAAGGTTGGCTCGCAGTTGATTGGTCTGGGATTCCATGCGGTGCTTGCCCCTACCGTTCGTGACGCTGTACGACAGATGGGACAGGTTCTCCGCTTTCTCATTGGTAATCTCATCAATCGTGAATACGATGCTGTTCATCATCCCGAGCATGTGCATCTTGGAAGCAAAGGTATCGTCCTGTTTCATCAGCAAGTCATCAGGGTGCCCGAAAATAGAGTTAGCCATCATCTGTGCCGTGGACTTACCGGAGCCTGAACCGTTGTGCTTCAGATGAATCAACGCGCCCTTGACCGTACTACCACCGATAAACTTCAGCAGTGGGGAGCCAAAGCCTGTGAACAGGGTCAACGCGTGGGGTTCAAGGCCGGGACGATCGTAGAAGTTTGCAATCTCCTTCCATGCGGACAGGGTGCCCGTGGGTTTAAAGTGGGACGCTAGCTGTCGTGTGCCGCTGGCGGGGGGCGCAATCTTCGGACCGGCTGTCGTGTATTCCAATTCACCAACTACAAAGCCAGTGTTATCCGAAGTCCACCCCATTTGGCTCCGGGTCTTATTCGCAGTGAACTGCGTCTGCAGCTTGCGAAGAGTTGATGCAAAATATGCCATGAGTACATCCACATGTTTGCCGTAGGCAACGACCCCGTTCTTCACGAGTACGTCCCGTAGCTTATCCTTAGTAAAAATAGTTGTGACAGGGGCATAGAACCTCCGCACACCGTCTCGCTTCATGTGTAGGTTGATACCTACCATTTCTCCATCCCCGCCGTTTTGCTCGTCACCGTCGAAGAATCGTTCTGTCAGATACAGGTCGTCTTTGTAGATTTCAACCTCTACCACCTCACCATCGGCCTTCTCCTCTTTCCTGAACACGCCGCCATGAATGCCACGGAAGTAGGGGTAAGGGTAGGCAGGGACGCTAAGTAAGACGGCGGGGGATTCGTCATCCTCGGGCTTCTCAATGATGTACTGGTCGTTGACGACCTCTGCCTCTAGGACGATGCGCCCTAGGATGAGCGGGGAAGATACCTTCTGAGTGCAGCCCTTGCAGACCTCGCCGTTATTGTCACGGTACCACTCGCAGGTATACGGGCCTTTGGTGTCCGCAGCCTTAGCCTCAGTAGCCACCGCATCGTAGCCGGGGTGTTTCTCCGACAACTTATGGATGGCCTTAGCGCCATCTTCGCAACGAGTTGCAATCGACAAAGCCCCACGCCACAGCGGCTCTTCTAGGGTAGCGGCGTTCTCAAGCGCATGCTTAATCTGTGCGCAGCCGTTGCCGTTCATACTGCGGATAACGATACGCCGGAACTCACACTTAGGGTAATCCCCAGTAAGCTCCAACATCGCTGCATCTGCCCCAAACATCTTAGCAGCGGACAAGTCCACGGGCGCTTCCGGTAGTAAGGCGATAAACCCTTCTAGCGAAGTAGGTACTCCAGCTACCATTATTGACACCGGACGAGACACGCCGTTCTTAAAATTGGTAGTGCCGGGTACCCGCAAGATGCGTACAGTATCCGCAGTCACCGCAGGGTCAGCGTGAAGGTTGTGCAGTACGCACAAACGCTTCAAAGATTTGGCATGTATCGCCCACACATCAGCGGGGATATCCTCAGTCATTGGCCAGTACACATGCAGTCCACCACCGGAGTTAACGATGTATGGGACGGGCAGCTTGGTGACCTGTACGAAGGCTTTAAGGGCTTGCGCAGCGGCGGCTTGGTCTGAGTAGGGCTTACCAGTGCCGCAGTCTAAATCTAAGAAAAATGAACGCAGAAACGCTGCGTTTTCCGCCTTACGGCTTGAGGCATCATGGAAGGACGCAAGAGCATAATAAGCATCAACCCCTTTGGTTGGATAGGCTGAACTGGCAGCCTCAAGGTCATCAAGGGTGGAATGAAAATTCTGCCGAACGACGCCGCCCCGAATACCCACCGTGCAGTACGTGCCTGTTGTCGGCAGTACGGATGATAAAAAATCAGTCATATAGCTTCACGGTGTAGCTAAAAGAAAAGGACGGTAGGTCTCCCTACCGTCCCACCGGGCGGGATTACTTTCGCTTGTTAAGGCGTGAGGTAATCTTGGGCATGATGTCAAGCTGCGCGGCACGAGGCACCGACACTCCATTCAGCCAGTTGTAAACCGTAGCGCGTGACACGTCGAACATCCCCGCAACTTCCGCTATGGAAGCCTCGCTAGAGATACACGCCATGGCAAGCATGCGTACCACATGAGGTACGTCACTGCGGTTTACCCTGCGAATGAACTGGGTGCTATGACCCCGAGCAGCTTGAACCATTACTCGTCTACCGACCAATCACTGAGGATATCGGCCACGTTTTTAGTCGCGACAGGTTCCGCAGGTGCTGCAGCTTTAGGCCGTTTAACTGGCTCTGCCACAGGTGCTACATCCGCAGCAGGGGCTGCCTTGGTTGATTCCGCAAACGCAGGGGTTTCCACAAAGGCAGATGGCAATGCCAACGTAGCCGATGAATCCTTACCGCCAGTCATCTTAAAGTCAACTGCTTGCTTGGCATCCTCAGTCTCGCTCTGTGCCTTGGCTACTTCCCACTCACCTTGAGTCAATGGGCGCACTGCACGGAACTTCAACACGGGGACGGCTTCGCTTGTATCAAAACGCGCTTCGGTTACGAGGCCGGAGAGGGTCTTAATACCATGACCCAATAAGAACTTACCGTAGGCTTGTAGCGGCATCTTGTCGCCCACTGCGTTACCAAAGTAAGACTTAGCTGGAATCTGTAAACGGTAGATGTTGCCACCGATATCGTTGTCGAGAACCACAGCCAAGCGTTTGCTATAGCGGCATGCACGAGACTTGCCGTCACCGGAGCCTTCGATGTTCTGCTTGCATGTAGCGCAGCTAGAGCTTTGTGGGTTTGCCACTTCGGTGTTAGGAACCAAACCTTCAGCCGACCAGCACGAGGGCTTGACGACTGCGCCTTCTTCATACTTACCAGCGTAGAACGTACGGGATACGCCTTTGCTTGCAGAGATGATGACGAAGTTCATGGAGCGGTCTTCGTTTTTAGCGACTTCCTCACCACCGACCATCATGCGCCACACGCCACCTTTGATGGAGATTTGCTTGCCGCCTGAGTTACCGGCAATGTCCTTGAGGGACGGGTCTGTCGCTTCGCGCAGAAAGTCAGGGAGGGCGTCGCCCGAAGTGAAAAGAGTTAAATTGCTCATATATACCTTTGAAGTTATTTAGAAGAACGACGAACGAGAATCGAGTATTTCGACTCGACATTGACACCAGCGGGCATGACGTCCGGCTTCTCTTTGAGGAACTGCGAGAAATTACCCTGCGCAATTCGACGTTCAAGAAGTTCGGGTGCATCATGCTCACGGATGAACTTGTACATACTGTCCCAATCGGAAGTCCAGTATCGGGTCTTTACAGACCGTGTGAATGAGCCGTGTGCGGTCTTGCCGCCATCTTGGCCTGTAGTCTTGCAGATGTTGAGTAGCTCTTGGGCTACTGCATCGAGTTGGTCTTCCAACACTTTTATTTCTTCTTCCATCTGCTTTGTTTTGATTTCTTTGGCATCGCGTATCTTGATATACACTGCCACGAGTTTGTCTGCGTCCATTGTGTTTTCCTTTTGTTGTTGATGTCAACGATTCAAATTATACACTGTCAAATTTATTCGTCAAGCACTTGTTTGTATAAATCCACCAAACTTAAATGTAAATCGATGTTGCTCTGCAGCATTGTGTACATGCGGCGCTCCACGGGACTACCTTGTAGGTGCGTAACCGTAACGTGATTTACCTGCCCCGCGCGGTGGGCACGGGAGTTAGCTTGTAGGTAGATTTCAGTGGAGGATACTGGACCCCACCATACAACTTGATCGGCTCGAGTAAGGGTAATCCCGTGTGCCGTAGCCTGTGGACTTAGCAACAGAATCCTAGGGTTGTCCTCAGTCTGAAAGCGCTTGATGATCTCCGCACGTTGTGATGGGGGTACGCCACCTTGGATGGCCTCGACTGTATGCCCTGCCTTAATTAGCTCCTCTCGCAGCATGCTCAGCGTGTGTCGGTACGGTACGAAGATCAACACCTTGTTGTCCGTCTCGTCGATGACGTTCATGAGTTCCGATACACGGTTACTTACATCGAACTCCACTACATCGCCATCATCCGTATACACCGCACCTTGGGATACCTGCAGGAGTTTGTTGAGCATAGCGGCTGCGTTAACTGCGGTGATCTCTGCTCCTGCTGCGATGGTCATCATCTGCTTGCGTAGTGCTTCGTAGTACTTCATCTGCTGCGGAGTAAGCGGTACCTCACGAGTGGAGTACAACAGGTCAGGCAGGTCTAGGCACTCGGCTTTGGTGAAGCGTATCGCTGGCTGCAGCACTTGATGTACTACCTGCTGCGACTCCCTGCGTGGTGCCCACTTGTATTGAGAAATCTTGAGCATCACTTTGTCGCGCCACGCGCCGAAGAACCTAGGTACGGTGTCAGGGCTGACGAGCTTGGCTAAGCCGTAGGCATCCAGTGGTGACTGCGAAGCAGGTGTGCCCGTCATCATCCACAAGCGAGTCGATGGTTTGATTAACGAAGCAAGGGCTTTCCACCTGTCTGTCTGCACCGACTTAACTGCGTTGGCTTCGTCCACAATGATGAGGTCAAACCCGCCCTCTAAAAGTTCTTTGTTGACAACCTTCACGCCGTCGAAGTTAATGATGACGAACTCGTAGCCCTTGGCGATAATGGCTTGGCGTTGGGTGCGTGTGCCTTGAGCGATGGCTACCGTGCGGTGCATTACCGTCTTGAACAAGTCCGACCGCCACGCTGTCTCCATGATGGACACAGGGCACACCACTAGTACCCGTTTGACTTTACCCAAGCGCATGAGGTAGTCCGCTGCCCATGCTGCAGCACTTGTCTTGCCTGTGCCGGCCTCGTTAAATACGAAGCACCGTGGGTATACGGTTAGGAAGTCTGCAGTGGTGCGCTGGTGGTCGAATGGGGTGAACATACCCGGCCAGTCGTAGCGTCCCAAGATGGGGCTAGGTACGTCTTTGATACCTAGGTTGCGTAGGAGTTGCGCTTCGTCAAACCCCCAGTTAACCAGCACTCTATCCACATCCCCTTGGGTCTCGATCACCTTACTTTTGGGGATTAGCGCGGTGATCTGTGCTGCCTTTCTCGTATTAAAAAGCAGTGCTTTGTTGTCAATTATTTGCATATTAGAACTTTAGAAAATGGAAAAAAGCCGGGTAGCTAAACTACCCGGCAAATCAAGGAGAAACAATGAACACCGATTGCTCGGCGGGGAAATCTTACCTTATTTTTTAGCTTCGCGCTTGGATGTTTGGGACTTCAGCGCACCTGTTTTGGTACGGGAGAAGCTGGTATTTGTAGACTGTGAAGCCGCTCGCAAGTTCCCTAGGGCTGACTTGCCACCCTTACTCATGGGCTTGATATGGTCTACGTCCGTGGTAGTGGGGAGATCGCCATTGGCTTTCTCGTAGTCGCTACGCGCCTTGTTACGGGCGGCACGGTTCTTAATCTGTTCGGGTTTGCCTTGGTACTTATCGTACTCGGCGCGGTAGTTACGTTTAGTTGCCACGATGGTTCTCACATGAAGATACTGGGCAGAATTTACACAGTGCGGAGCTACGTGGGTTCCATACCCCAAAAGTTACCGCTTTCTCAATCGCATCAGCCCTACCCGCCCATTTCGATAGGATTGTTGGTAAGTCGGCACGAGCGAACTCGGCCTTAATAACGTCGTTGATAACTACAAACAAAAGGACGCCCTTGACGGTATTCACCTCGGGGTGATGCAGCATCACCATAGCAGCCATAAGCTCAAGCTGCGCCGTATCTGCATACCGGCTGGACTTCCCTGTCTTGTAGTCAGCTACCCTTGCAATTCCCTTCTCATGGTTGATTGCGAGGTAATCCGGAATACCCCTGAACCATACAGCTTTGTCGAAGAACTCGCAAGGGGAGAAGTCTGCCTTGATGGCCATTCTTTCTTCGCATCGGATGTCGCCTTCTGCGTTGGCAAGAGGCTCCACAAATGGCTTGTAGTTTGCAAAACTTTCTGGTAGTGGTTTCTTATCACGGATGTGTTCTTCAAAGGCTTTGTGTACAGCAGTACCATATAGTGTTGCCTCGGTGTCTTTCGATTTGAATTTTTTAAGGATACGAACTTCATGGTACCTGCGGGGGCAGCCCTCGAAATCTTTGATTGACGAGTAGGAATGAGCAAGTGCCATGAGTTTCTTTGGTTGGTTTGGGTGCCCATATTTTATCACTCCTCTACCAGATACGCGTTGCGCTTGCGGGGAGCCCCACTACCCCGAACAAATGAATTCCACCAGTAGATACCGCTTGATCGTTGTTTGAAATGCCCCCGCACATAATGCGCGGAAATATCGGAGCGCCGACTGATACCGCCCTCGGATGTAACCGTCTCAATTTCTTCCAAATGCAGTAGCGTGTAAGCACTTGCAGAATACGCCTTCTGTTTTCTTGCTCCGAGCTTCAACCCTGTAGGCGGTTTCCGTGCCTCCACCTTAGTCTTACCTACCCCACTCTTGCAGCTAAGTAGGAGGTAAGACGCAAACATGAGGCATGGTATTTCCGTGGCGGATTCCCTAATGTGTTGTTGCGTATCAGGCTCACTGAGTATTTGTCGGAACTGCTCGGGCGTAACCCCCATCTGTTCTGCGGCCGTGATAAACGATGCGCATGGCATGAGGTTGCAATCAACACCGGCGTCCCCGTTAACAGAGATAAGGGACACCTTAAAGGCGTCAGGCACGTTCATACCAAACAAAAACGTGTAGATGCTGTGTTGGATTCTGCCGTCAATGAATTCCCAGTAGGGTAAGCATGTAAACGCACCTTTGCCTACCTCGTGTATGTACGCGCCAATGCGTGTTATTGTTACGAGACCGTTGATGCTGCCATTGTGGCGTATCTTGCGAATGTCTTCAGTCAATGGGTATTCGATAACTGTATGCGTGTATGGCATGCGTACGTCTACAAGATTCGGCATTTTAAAAGACTTAGAGCGCACAAGCATCTCGGCGCTTAATGCAACCTCGGGTGACAGCACAAATGTCTGTACTTTATCTCTTGGTGCATTAAATGCAAAATTAATGGGTATTCCCATATCATTTGAAATACCTCGATCAAAAAACAAATCAATGAGGGGTTTATTAACAGTCTCCATAACTCGCTCCTATACCTGATTCACATGCAAGAGGTAACCCTTGCGCCCACTTGGGTCGCCACGACATACATTCCTCGACGTACGCCTTAGCTTCCGCAGCTTCCTCAATCTTGGCTATGCAAGCCACCGCATCGTGTACGGTCAGCACCACCTTGTACTTCTGAGAAATCTTTAGCATCTGCTCAGCCACCACGCAGCGCGCTACCGCTTGGGTGAAGTTCTCCACAACCTTGCCGCCGTAGATGTTCGTGGTCACGCCCTTGGATGTGTAGAGCCACTTGGCTTTGCCGTTCTCATCAAACACTTTGCGCAAGTCAGGGTACTGAATGAACAGGCCGTTGGGAAGTGATAGTCCCTTCCCCGGTACAGCGTGGATAATCCCCGTTGCATCCACCTGCTTACCATTGCCATTAGCCAAGGCAGCTAGCGCGTCTTCTGCATTACGCCACAACGCAGGGATTCGGCTGTAAGTAGTTCTGTAAGTATTGATGATGCGCTTAGCCTCATCCTCGGTCACGTCCACACCCGCCATAGTTTTAAGGAACAGCTTCAGCTTGGCATGACCTACCCCGTACCCTGCACCAAGCACTACGGTCTTACCTACCTGCCGCTGACTACCTGCACCCTGCGTGACTTGTATCTGCGGGATACCGTAAATCTGCGATGCCATGATGGTGTACACATCGTCTTTGTTCTCAAACGCCTGTACCAAGTCTGCTTGCCCTGCAAGCCACGCCAACGTACGCGCCTCGATCTGCGCAGAGTCACAGTCAATAACTACATAGCCGGGTGGGGCTAGCATGGACTTCTTAATACGCCCTGCGTTCTCGCCACGGGACGGTAGGTTCTGCAGGTTAACTGAGTCCTGTCCGCTCCATCTGCCGCTGTGGGCACCGTAGTAGCGTAGTGGCACTGGGAACTTGCCCCGCTGCGCCATCTCTATAAATCGTTGTGTACGGGTTTCCTCTAGCGTAGACTTGTTCCCAAGCCGTGCCGCCACGATTGTCTGCACACGCTCATCCGTACTTTCCTGCAAGGCTTTGAGCCCCTCGTCTGTCTTGGCAAACGCAAACGCTACCTTGCCTGTAGTAGGGCTGATCTTGGTGGGCGGCTCTACTCCATACGAACTCAACAGCGTAGCGAACTTGTCGTTAGACATCAGCAGCTTCTTGATACCCGCCATGCCGTCACTAAAGATTGCGTGTACATAGTCAGGGTCAGCAGTTGCAAGCATCGTGTCGCGTACCGATTCCATCAGGGCTTGCTTGCGGTCTTGTACCTCGGTCAGATGTTTGCGTAGCATGGGCTCGTCTAGCACCAACACAGGGTCGATGAACATACGCAGGGTCAGGTCGAGTAGCCGCAACTCAATCTTAGGGAACCCCATTGCCATGTACTTATCAAACAGCAGCTTGGTCAGGTCTGTATCGTTGCAGCAGTAGTTACCGTACACAGCCAAGTCCAACTCACTGAAGTCCTTGTAGCGCATGCCGATAGCCTTTGCTACCTCGTTACCCTTGACACCCACACCCATACGCTCCGCTTGGGACTTGAGACTATGTGACCGCTCATGCGGGAACAACGCACGGGACATCCCCATGATGTCAATCCACAGCAGCGGGTTCACATCGTACCGCCAGTTAAGTATGGCTCCATCGAACGCAGTGTTCTGACAGATGACCAGCTTATCCGACCAGTCCGTCTTGCGCAGTACCTTGTCTACCCTAGGCTGCGGCACCCATACCGTAGGGTGGTCATCTAGCTTGAGCGAGATACCGATGGTCTCAAACTGCGGGGAGCGAACATACTCTTCCGTAGTAGCTTTGGTGAGTGAGAAGTCCTTGCTGTAAAACGTCTCGAGGTCGCAGGTTACTAAGTGTGTCATTTAGCGCCAAATCTACCGGTAGTGGTGCCGGTTGGGTACATGCTTTGCGCTGCATTTGCGTATTGGTTTTGAAGTTTGTTTTGAAGTAGATTTTGCATTTGCTGTTGTAGTTCCGCTTTAGTCATGGAACTCATTAACGAGCTACCTTGTAGTGCCATCTGTGATGGGTGAGTTTTTTGTATCATCCCTTGTCCCAAGGTTGGTACGCGCTCTTCCTTCACAAGTAGTTTGTGCAACACATACTCCATGAAGGTGGCTTCAAACAGTTGTTGTGCGGCAGTAGTGAGTGCGTCTATGTCTCGCTTGGACATAACAGGCTCGAACCCCATATCGCTCTCTCCATTTATGATCTGCATCACTCTCCAAAAGCGTCCGCTCGTTTTGAAGTCGTCAGGGTGTGTTGCCATTCTCTCGATCAACATCTTCGCAGCGTCGGAGCAGTTCAGTTCTTGTGTCATTGGTTGTTCCTTGAATTTTCTTAGCGTATGCGGCGCGTTTACGCAGCACGTTTTTTACGCGTTGGGCTTCCCGTTGTCTCATCGGTTCGATGTGCGCGTTCAAAAAGTCTGTAATTGGATCGTCGGGTTCCGAGGTCATTGAGTTCCTCCAAGTTAGTTTCATTGATTACTAAGGCAAGCCCTCCTGCCTCCTCGATGCGACGCAGGTTATGTATCTGCAAGTCCGTGGGTTTGTTCGTACCTGCCTTAGCCTCGATACCAATGAACCGCCCACCAAGGCATGCAAGGATATCAGGTGTCCCGTTGTTGGCATGCAAGCCGCCTATGTAGTTCACAGCATACGCACCCTGCGCCTTGAGCGCAGCATGAATCTTCACTTTGACTTTGGCTTCGGGGGTCACTTCTTAGCCCTCGCCTTTGGCTTGATGGCAGCTATCCCTTCCTCGACTTTAGGTTGTCGGGCTTCCATGAATTCATCAGCGTAAGCAAGTGCATATTTCACTAAGTCTACGCCCCCCTCTCGGTCACGCATCAGCAGCCCTGCCATGGCAAACATGGCAGCCAAGTCCCGTAGGTTTGTGTCGTGCTCGTTCATTTACTAGCCTCCCAAAATAGTCGGCGTATCTCCATCATTGCATCCTTGAGGTCGCCTTGGAGTTGTTCTATGTGGTCTTGTTGTTCCTGCATCTTGCGGTACGAATCAGTAGCGAACTTCGCTAGATTCTCGTTGTTCCATGCTGCGAAGTTTGGTAGGTCGTTCATGTTTATCTTTCGTGTTAGGTCTAGGACAATCTTCAGGGGGTACTACTGCGCACCATACGGCATGCGGTGGTTCGTTAGCTACTGGGTGCCATCGGTCAATGTATGTATCAGGCATATCCTTCAAGGCATTACGCACAGTGTCAGGTTTCAGTTCGAGTCGCTCGGATATCTCAAGCGAGGTGAGCCCGTCATGATACTGGTGCAGCATCCTGCGGATGTCGGGATGATTTGACTTACTCACGTTGGGTAACCCCGGCTCGGTAACTTCAAAGCATCCGTTGCCCCTGCTCGTACAGGTTCGCTCTTCTCAGGTACATACACCTGCCCGTCTTTCATGTGGTTAAAAGTTCGAGGGGTGGCAGTGTGTTCCGTACGCTCCATAAGTAATGGCTCTACTCGGATGTAGCTTTTTTTGTTCATGAGGTTTGGGTTACCTGCTGCTAGTTTCATGTGGTCTCCTTAAAACGGTGCAGCGGGTAGCTGCTCTTGCTTCTGTTGTTGATATGCCTTCTCTTGTTGCTTAGTCCAAGGAACGGCTCCGGTGGCTGGTGGGAAAGGCCAAGTCATGTGTTGAGTTCCTTTAGCCATTCTTGAATACGCTTAAACGCAACTAAATAATTACCATGCTCGGCAAGCCGTGCAGCCTCCAAGAATTGCGCCTCCGTCAGCCCCACCCAAGGGCGTTTTGTGCTGTCGTGCATGTGCTTTATGTATAGGTGTATGTTCCAATATTGCGCCTCGCCAAGTAGTTCTCGGCAAATCCGTTCGCGTTCTTCTACCGTGTATCTATTAGCGTTTAACCAGTCAGTGTGTTTGTGAATTTCAATCACTGTTCTTCTCCTTGAGTTTGGCTTCAATGGCTCGGGCGAATTTCAGTTCTGAGAAATTATTAAAGCCATCCGTTGCAACCACTTCGGCATCGCATATTTCTGCAAACGTCAGCCCCACCCAAGGGCGTTGTTGTGGGGTGGTGTAGAGCTTGTCCCATGCCTTCAACTTCATTTGCTGGTGAGGAATTAGGCGAACATAACCAATATCATCATCCTCGCAAAAGACACCCACAGGCTCTTGTACTGGCTGTGCCAAGGCTGCTTTGCATTTATCAATGACTTCGTTGTACAGAACAACATAGGCGTGGCGTTCGTTCTCTGCAACATAATGCTCATTGTCCATCAACGCCTCAAGCGCAAGTTTCAATGCTTCTTTCATTCCACCACCTCCTGCTTTGCGGTTAACCCCTCAAGGCGTTTAATCCGTGCCACGTTGTAGGCAACGATGGCGGTGTGGTACTCCATGCTCGACTGATGGCGTAGCTTGGTGCGCTGCGCTTGTATCAGTTCTTCTGCTACGAGTTCCGCAGGGGTTGGCATGACCCAATGGTTTTGCAGCCACTCCCATACGTTTTTTAAGTAGTTCATTTCTGTTCTCACTTCAACGCAGTGGTTATCTTGTTCAGCTTGCCTTCTTTCTCTAGCTCCGCAAGGGTGGCTAAAGCAGTCGCAGCGCGTTCAAGTAACGTGACGTAGCGTTCTAGGTTTGAAAAGTTTGCGGTCTTTTCCATCTTGGATAGCCCTGACGCTAGGTCATCTGCTGCCTTGCGCACGTTGCCAGACACCTTCTTAATGTTGGTTTGCAATTCTTCTGTCGTATCCATCAGGTTACTGACGTTGCGCTTAAACATTTTCTCGGCGGTCTCCGCTATCTCGGATGCTTTTTCGTAATCTGTTGAAATCATTTTTGCTGTCCTCGTAATGTATGTACCTGACTCGGCTGTCAATTCGTCTGCTATGGCTTTATTAACTCTGCCCACTGACCAACCCGGCCCATGTTTATCTATCCGGTCGGGCTTAAACTGTGTGAACTGTGGGCTTACGTTTATGTGGATGCTCATGGCTCCCTCGCTTTCATCATTGCGTCTGCCATTTCGTAAGCTCTTTGTACCACTTCATGTGCGTACAAGTCGTAGTCTCCAGTTAAAAATCCCTGCATAGCCTTGGCTGCAAAGTAATCACGCAGGGTCATGCCTGTGAAGTGCATACCAAGTGTTTGTGTACCGTGGTTATGCAATGGAAATGCTGGTGTGTCGCTTCTGTTTATTAAGTATTCTTTCATTTGAATATGCTCCTAGCTAATACGGTTTTACTGGGTTCGCACTGCTTAGACTGCGCCTTGGTATCACTGAAATAACCAATGGCAACGCAGATGGCAGCGAACACACCCACGCATTTGATGAACGTCATCAAGCTGCTCCACATCCACTCCCATGTTGATGGGGTTTCTTCGTCTTCTACCAGTTGGATTTTTATCTTGCTCATATCGCTTCCCCAAAGATTGCTTTGAGTTTCTCCATAAGTATCTTGGCTTGGCGTACATTGAGTGTGTCGATGTACTTGTCCATGTCGTCCGGTGTACGGTGCATGATTAACTGTGCTCGTTTCTGCGAGCGGTCTAAGTCCATGTGGGCAACAGGTATTGCCTCAACACGCTCTCGAGCCTTGGTCTTAGTTTTCTTAACCTTCTTCTGACTCTGTGCAAGTGGTGTGTACTCGGCAACATTGGCGTACAGCGTCCCATCGGGTGCTTCTCTAAACAGTCGTTGCCTAACCATTACTGATAGTAGTGATGTGGTAGAGGCTTGTTTGAATCCTTGCGCATCAAGTGCCTCGATGGCGGACTTGCGGGTGCAGCCGGGGTTGTCTCGCACATAGTTAAATGTAGAGCGCGTTACGTTGTTGGTAACACCGAACCGGTGTTGTCCTTTGGGTTTAGTTTCCCAGCTAGTGATGGCTTCTTGCAATTTTTGTCCTAGTAGTGATGTCATGTTAGTCCTCGTTTAGTTCGTTGGTAAGTTCTTCAATCATTCGCTCGGCTATCTCCAGCCTTTCGGCTAGGAGTACAACCAGTCGGCTCTTTACGTTTTGCAGATAGACCTCCCGAAGGAGTTCCTCGTTGGTTAGGTTGTCGTAATTCATATGTCTCTTTTCAGGGTATTGAACCCAGTTAGGTTGTATTGGTCATCCGTATCAAAGTACAGCAACTTTTCCGGCGGTGGGTGCTGCGTCACCGATATGTGCCCACCTACCGTAGCCACGGCGAGTACATCTTTAAGCCACTGCGCCATGTGTTCCACAGGGCGAGAGATATGGGTTTTCTTATTCCCCCTCCATTTAGTAAGCATGAACTCACCGCCGTTCTCCTCGTATCTAAACTCCATCATTGCCCCAATCAAATGCAGAGAGAATCTCATCGACCTTCTGCTTGGTTAATACACGGGTACCATCTTCCTCCCGCAGTTCCTTGGGAGTTACTCCGGACAATACCCCCTCAAGCTTACGCCTAGCTTTCTCCAACTCAGGGTCGTTGGTTACATTCATGGCGGTCAGCAACCCACACAACTCCAACGCTCCAGTCACCACGGTGTCGTGGAACACCGCCTTCTTGCCATCCTCATCTACGGTCAAGCGTGTGCTTAGTCGGGTCAGTGCCTCATGCAGTCGTGACCATGAATCTTGGGTAGCCGTAGCCAACTGGTCAGCGAGGCGTCTGTCGTACTGCTCCATTAATTCTCGCTGTACCTCGCTCTCTACATCTAACCGAAAGTCTCCGGAAGTTGGTAGCGGTACGAACGCAATGTCCATACGAAACCTACGCGCCACCTGATGACGGTCAGGGTATTCCTCACGGTCGAACAGCGTACCCAACTGGAACGCAGCCGCAGCCACCAAGGTCTCGTACTTGTCAAGGAACGCATCCACCAACATCTGAAACTCGTTTTGGTATCTGTTCATCACGCCCTTGTAGTCGAGCAATGACGCAGTAGGCAACAGTCGTGCGCCCCTATCGTTCCAAGGTAGTGTGAGTCTGTAATGCTCGCTACGGGCACGGGCTTGGAACTTCGTCACCGCCTCCAACTCCTTACACTCAGCGAACAGATTCTTGTAGACAGACGCAGCCTTCTTACTGCCTGAACCCTTGGAGAGCGTGACCTCTGCCTGAGTACTCTTGTCCTGCTTGCGCCCCGAGTAGGTAGCGATATTTAAGTCAACGAGCATGGCAGCCCGAGCAACACCTGCAATATGTGTAGTCATGATTTTCTTTCTGTTTGGGTAGAACTTATATCGATATAAGTTATGGGTTTAGTTTGGCTACCAGCTTTATGGTGTCGTAGTAGTCTTGGCTCATGACAGTAGTCTTTAGCCAACCACGAGGGTCAACAGGTTTAATCTCGTCGATGTACTGCATGCGGTCACCCCGCGTACCTTTGTTTTCACCCTTGTATGTCTGCTCAATCTGTTCGCCGGTATCCAAGATTTTGTATATCGCAGCCAATGCGTCAGGGTCAAGTAGTATGGTGATACCCGCTATTTCAATTAAATGCTTCATCTTCAATCTCCTCAAAAGTTATTTCGTTACATTCACACGATTCAATAAACGCTTCTTCACTGGTCAGGCTGTCGTACTCATCACGCAGGGACTTGAACAAGTCTTTTGCTAAGTCCTCACAGTAGGTGAGAATCTCTGACTCGACACTCATGGCATCGAACTGCTCCTCCACTAACTCACGCCACTCCATCTCGTCGAGTTCTGCGAATAGTCCTTCGGGCTCGGAGTAAGCGATTTGCTCTTCCAAGTTGGATAGCATGTTGTAGCCGCTACCTTTCCTCAAGGTTACATAGCCACCGTCTGTCTTGCATGCTAGGTACGCAATGGGGTACTGCTCGTCGAGTTTCATAATCTCCATCCACTCGTACACATACACCTTACCTGCGAACGCCGCCCCATCACCCTGCGAATAGAACCCGCAGAAAGTAATGTCGTCCACACGCACCCCCTTGAGGGCACAGTCAGCCTTGAATTCGTCTTGGATGTACTCCCACCAGTCATAGTCGGCGGCGTACCCAGTCCACTTCCAATACTCATCCCTGAAACGCTTGGGGTAGCGTTCCTTTAGTTCTTTAGCGTCCACGATGATGTCCTCCAATGATTAGTACTCGTACCAAGTCCTCTGTTGCCTCTTTGGCTTCTTGCTCGGTGGCATAGCGGGACTTGTAGTCCAAGTCCATAGGTGCTATGTTGTACGACAAGGTGATGCTCCATGTGTCGTCCGTTCGCTGTCTAATAGACGCGACTCTTTCTCGTTGCTTTGGTGCCCACCCATACATCAGCGCATAGGTATCCACTCCATCGGTACTCCATTTAAGTTCCATATTGCTCTCCAATAAGTAGTGCCGTACAGATACCCTCGAGTTCGGTCTTTGCTTCCTCTTGGGTACGATAGATAAATATCGCGGGGCTGTCCATTGCCTCACGCAGTTTGGGTGCTACGACTGCACGAACAGCATCACCGTAGGGTTGTATCCAACCCACCCGCATATCGTTGATATACAGGTTGCCATGAACGAGTTCCTCTGAGTGGTTCCATACGATTTTCATAAGTCCACCGACACATCACGGGTAACACTGATGCAGTACTCTACGGCTTCCCCGGCTTGGGATTGCTCGGTATCGTCTGCGTCCTCACCAAGGCGCACCATCTCGTAGTTGTATCCCCCGATACCTGCGCCTTCCTCAACCTCATTCGCTAACACATTGAGCATACGCAGGAACGCTTGAACCTCGGGGTAGGAGTCGTACCATTTCATATCCATGATTTTGTATACCAACACACACTTGTCGTCACGCCAACTCATGCAATCATCGAACGGCACCTCTTTGAATGTAGTACCCATCAACACCTTGAGGGTGTTGTACTTATCTTGGTCGCGCTCGTCAGGGTAGACAACCACGGTTACATCTGAACGGTATCCCATATCATTCTCCTAAGTTAATAGTTACACCGTATGGTGCTTTAAGGTCGGTCGTCAACGCCCACATAGTCGGGCAGTCACTACGCCCCCAGTCGCCTACATATCCATCGCTGAACTGGATGATGGCTTGAGGTCGGATGTTCTTCTCACGCAAGTAATCAAACAACACCGCACCATCGGTACCCCCACCACCCTTGGGCTTGAGGTCTTGGATAGCGAACTGCCCATCCTCGAATGTCTGATGACCTACCACATCGGTGTCCCAATACACCACATGCACTTTGCTTGGCTTGACATCCTCAATCACCCGAGTAGTCTCCGATGCAAACAGCGTCATCTCATGGCTGCCAAACACCGAGCCTGATGTGTCGAACCCGATGACCAACTCGGTCATAGTCATACCCAACATGGTCGGCATGTAAATGTCCTCACTCAGGAACCTACGATTAGGTCTAGCCCACGATGATTCATCACGCCCCGCACAGGTCTCTTGGATGAAGTCACGCAACACTTTGCGCCAGTCCACCTTGGGAGCGAGCAGGTCACCGAACGCACCGTCCTCACCCCCCGAACCATTTGCGCTACGCTTCTTACGCATAATCTCGCCTTGTCGCAGGGCACGACCAATCTCATCCTCCATCTCTCGCTCGGTAGGTATCTGCCCCTCACCATCACCATCCCAGTCATGGTCATCAAGGTCACCACCATGCCCACCCTCGTCGTCCTCTTGCTCGAGGTCGGTAAAGATTTGCAGTACTGACCAACCCTTGTACTTAGGCTTAGGTTTAATACCAACCTTGGGCATCTTGACAAAGCCCTCACCCGCATCGGTATCGTGCAGTACACCGTTGACAAAGTAGTCAGCAGCCACATTCGCAAGTCGAGCGTTCGTGTTGTGCAACTCTTTCCATACAGTCAGGTGTCGGTATGCTTTGTGTGTCGCCTCATGCAATACAAGGAAACGCAACTCGGCATCGTCTGCCATGTTCTCTTCGATGAACTTGGGGTTGTACATGACATTCCACCCATCGGTACAGGCGGTTGGTACATCCTCAGTCACAGTCACTTTGCCACACGCTAGCACCCCTGCAAATACGCAGAACTTTTTGTGCTGCATCACAGCGATGTGGGCTTTCTTGATACGGTCAGATACATTCATAGTGGTCTCCAAGTAGTTAGGTCTAGTACTAATACAACAGCGGCTAAAACATATATCGATATAAGTATTCGAGTGAGCAGGCTCATGATTTCACCTCGGCTTGTTGCCTGCGGTATACAAAGTCGGGTAACTTGGGCACACCCAGTGCTTTCTGCGGATGCCAAGTTTTATGTAGACGGACGATGGTGCGCCCGTTTGAAGTGCGTTCAGTAATCAACATGATAGAAGTCCTTCCTTATAGAACCTCTTAGAAAAATTTGCCGAGTTTGGCTGCGGCTGCGGTGAACTTACGGTTCTTACACGCCATGCCCACCTTGGCTTTGTTGGTAGCCACGGACATAACGAACAGGCTGTATGCCTCGAACGATTCCACACCCATGCGGTCGGCGTACTCCATCACCGCATCCATAGTCGTCTCGGTCACACGCCCCGCCAACATGAAGGCAAGAATGAACAGCGCACCTGCACCATCAGGCACCTTGGCTTTATCGGGTGACTTAACGATGGTCTCGAACATGGGCAACTGGTCAGCGAGATTAACCAACGCATCCATCTGCCGAGCAGCCGCTTCACCTACTGTACCCGCCAATGCAGGGAGGGTCGCTGCGCCCAGTACATCACGCTGACTCACGATGTGACCTGCCTTGACCAATGAGCGAGGGGAACAGAACGCCTTGGTGTTGCCAGTCAGGGGGTTGAAGATGTAGGGGTTCTTCACCTTGGGGTCGAGGTCAACATAGCAGTCGAATACCTCGGGTGTCTGCTTAGCAAACACAATCACCTCGGGTGCTACGCCATTGTTGGTAGCCCACGGCAGCCATTCATCAAAGGTCGGGTTGCCTACATTTAACACAGTCATACGATTGAACGCATGGGCAGGGATGTTGTCACCCACGCCATCGGTGTCGAGGTTGGTAGTGCCGAACACAATGCTGCCCTTGGGCAGGGGTACATCCCCAATGCGATGCTCCAAGATTACAGGCAGCAGCATATTCATCACAGGTCGGCTCGCCTTACCCAACTCATCGAGCATGAGTACGACAGGCTTTGTTTGGTCACGCCCCACACCGAACCGAGTATTCGGTGCATACGATGTGGTCATGTTGTCTCGGTCGATGACAGGCATACCCAAGTCACCGAGGTCGAGGTTGGCTACATCTATGTAGCAGATATGGTAGTCAGGGAGATTCTCACGCATCACCTCAAGGATGCTTGACTTACCGATGCCGGGCTGACCACGCAGCAGGATTGTGTTGGTGGTGCCGATTGTGCAGACCATGTTGGCTGCTTGAGATAGAGTTACATTCATGATAAAAGCCTTGTATTAAAAGTAAGGAAAGGGATAAGTTATATCGATATAAGTTTAGAGTTGGTCTGTGTGGGTCACCTCCGTTGCTATGGTGTCGTACATAAGTCGTTTGTATTCCTTCATGATGCGTGACCACGCACCCTTGGCATCGTCAATCGCCACCCACATAAGTACATTGTTCGGGTATGTGCCTGACCACCTACGGTCAACCTTGGCTTTCTGCACCACGTTCACCCAGTTGTCAGCGTGTTCGGGGTCAGTCAGGTCGGGGCTATTCATGTGCCCTGCGCTCCACTTCACTTCCTCAAGCGGAGCCGTTGCGTACAACAAGGGAAACATATCCTTGAAACCCGAGGTCTTGATACCCTCCATGAATTCCTTGCTCTCAGCCTTGTTGATACGCCGTGCTTCAAAGGTTCGTGCAGGGGTCAGCAGGTTGCCCAACGCATCGAATGTGATGCCATCGTAGTATGCGTACCCATTGCATGTCGTCTGACTGATACCCATTATAACCTTGTTGTATATGCTGAGCCGATAGGGCAGGAACATACGGGCTGCGACTCCCAACTGGGTCTTGGTGGTCATGGAGTTCACCCACCCATTGCAATGCACAGTCAGTTTGCCATCGGGGTACACCCTGAAAATATCGCTACTGTGAAACACCACCGCCACATGGTCGCCTCGGTCGGCTACCCTGAATTGGCATTTGCTGCGTCTGTCTACTGGCGCATCGCCTTTGTATTGCCCCTTTTTGTAGGCATGGAAACGCAGGTGTTCTTTGATTTTGTCGTACGCGGTCATGATTGGTTCCTTAAAAGTTATATTGATATATGTTATAGGTTCGGTGGGAGGTCAACCTCGTCACCCAGTTTGCTTGCAACATAGCAGCGCATGGCTGCAATCAGTGGTGTTGCGCCAGTACGCACATGGTCTCCGTCTTTATCCTCGGCATACCATCCTGCCTCGGGTTCGCCTTGCTCGTTCCATTGGTACATCCACACGCCCATACCCTCACGCTCAATGATTGCCCCACCTGCAAGCCAGTCTGTCGAGTACCGCAGACCAACGCCCCCAGCCTTGCATGGCTCGTCACCCTCACACCTAGCCACTGCCCAATCGAGGGCGGCTCCTGTCAGTTCACTTGTTTTCATGTCATGTCCTTTTCGGGTTAAGTTGTTTCAGCATCTCAGGGTCGGTGAACAGCATATAGTTGCTCTTGTTCATAGGTGCAATCGTGTGCTTGACACGCTGCGCCAGTTTCTCCCCACACTCAGCACAGGTGGGGCGCAGGGCTCTCGCTCGTTGGGGTTCTACCCTTACTGCGTAGCAGCAGGTACAGATTGGTAGGTATCGCTCGTTCATTGCACATCCTCCACTTGTTTAACATTGATGATGTCCGAACTACCCAAGCCGTAGTTCACAGGGTTGAACTTCTGCCAAGCCAGTAACTCGGCTTCCTTGCGGTTCTCCGCTTCCACAAACACAATCGTCACTTCGACACGCTCAATGGTTACTTCGTACGAGTTCATAAGGTTCCTTTCAGGTATAGAAGTTATATCAATATAACTTTGGTGAGACACTCACCGCAAAGGACACACTCATGTATGCCCAATGCGCTAAGCCTTCTTTTAGTGAAGGTCACATAGCGACCACGATAGGGGTTGTCGTCCACGCATATTCCCCCGAAGGGGTTCGTGTTCCAAGCAGTCATAGGTCGTTACGCTAGAGGGCTGCACCCAGTTAAGTAGTGTCGGTCTGCTTTGCATTGTGTCCATGGGTTGTCAATCCGACACAATGTTGGGACTACACCCAACGCCTATTCGCCAAGGGAGGCAGCCACGAAGGCATCCTGTTGGTTTCTGCATTGTTGCAGCGGCGGTTTCATTGGGAAACTTATATCGATATATGTTTGGTTATATCTAAACAAGAATCCTGAGTACGGACTGTTAAAGAGCGGCGTCCCCGTGTAGGTAGGTGGTGGACTAGAGTTCGGAGCGATATCCCAACTGATTAGAGTCAGTATAGCATGTATAGAGGGGCTTGTCAAGCCCCAAACCGAAGTTATATCAGATATATGTTTCCCCCTGTAAGGGTGTCCCCTTCTTGTGCTTGGCAATAATCTGATGGATGCGGATTTCGGATAGGTTGTACGCCCGCGCTACATTGGCACGGGTTTGGTGCTTCTGCAATACATTCTCCACAATCTCCGCATCTCGTTTGGCTAGGTCGGGTTTGGCATAGGCGGGTTGTGGGGTTCGCTTGACCCATGCCATCAGTGCAGCCGCAGCAGCCATGTGCAGGTCTTTGGATTCGTGGGAGTTCGCCAACGCATCTGCGAAGGTGTCGGGTAGGTCGAGTGACAGTAGTTTGGTCATAGTTATATCGATATAAGTTCAGGGAGTTGTAGTATATATCATATTTCATGTTACAGGTGTTACAGGGGTAAAAAGGGTGCTGTAACGCTGGAAGCCGCGCCAATGCTGGATTGTTACAGTGTTACGCATGTTACAGGGTTTTTGGGGTGTTTCCGGAAAAACACGAATGTATGAACCCAAACTCAAAATATTTCGTGATACCTGCTATACCTGCGCCCAAAAACCGATATTTGGATTCGAGAGCCAAAAAGCCTGTAACACTGTAACATACACTAAAAATAAAAAAATATAATATATATAC